>Ga0207873_1000430_pt1 | contig 46309 bp, 31 predicted proteins | sample BGWIniCompost_FD_187373 | JGI IMG/M metagenome (GOLD analysis project Ga0207873, IMG submission 187373) | Cellulose adapted compost microbial communities from Newby Island Compost Facility, Milpitas, CA, USA - BGW Initial Compost (SPAdes)... ...
CGTGTCGGCGACGGAGCTTCGGGCGACGATCGCGGCGGAGGACGTTGCGGCGGCGGGGGCGGTCGCGGTGGCGGTGCAGTCGCCGGCGCCGGGCGGCGGAACGTCGAACGCGGCGACCTTCTTCGTGGCGGGGGTCGGCGGCTCGTTCTTCGACGACTTCAATCGTCCGGACAGCCCGACCATCGGCAACGGCTGGACGGAAAAGTTCCCGGACGCGTTCTCGATCGTGAACAACGAGGTCGTGCACATCAACACGGTGCCCTTCGGGGTCGACTACCACGACGCAATCGTGTATCGCCCGATCGAGGAGGATCGTCGCGACGTCGAGGTCGGCATCGAGTTCCGTCCGCTGCCGGGGCAAAACTTCCCGCAGGTCCACGCGCGCATTCAGCGCGACACGATCGAGCAGCCGAACACGCTGAATGATTACCTGTTCTTCGTCGACGGGTTCGAGCCGTCGCCGGGGCGGGCGATCATTGCGCGGCAGCAGCCGGTGCCGGGTCAGTACGAGTGCTACATGCTGGGCATTCCGTTCCCGACGCCGCTCGAGGTGGGTGCGCGGTATCGGCTGCGGTTCCGCGTCACGGGGACGTTGCCGGTCGTGCTGCAGGGCATCGTGGAGCGCGCGACGCCGGAAGGCTGGGAGACGTTCGCGTCGGGGACGGTGGCGCACTATCCGGACGGCCAGGTGCCGGCACGCGATCCCGACCTGTACTGCGATCCGGGCTTCATGCCGGGTCCGTTGACCGAACCGGGCGCGGTGGGCTTTGCGAAGTGGCAAACCGCCAACGAGGTGCTGGACAACTTCTTCTGGACGGATCTGGGCGACGGCAGCAACCCAGTGGCGCTGCTGACCGAGGTCGAGCCGACGTTGGCGACGGCCGGTTCTGCCGACCTCGCGCTGACGGTACGGGGCGCGGGCTTCGTGCCGGGCTCGGTCATTAGGTGGAACGGTCAGGATCGGCCGACGACTTACGTGTCGTCGGTGGAGCTGGTCGCGTTGATACCGGCGAGCGACTTGGCGAATCCGACGGCGGCATCGATCCAGGTGTTCAACCCGCTGCCGGGCGGCGGCGTATCGAACTCGCTGCCGTTCATGGTGACCGATCCGAACGCGTCGGTGGTGGATTTCGACGATCCGTCGCCGCCGGGCACGCCAGGAAGCTTGCTGAACGGGATATTCGAAGGAATCGATTTCGGTATCGGGCAGTGGGCGTGGAGCGGGCCGAACGGTCCGAACCCGACGAACCACATTTACTTCGCGACGTCGAATGGGACGAGCCGTGCGGTGCAGTTCGTGGGCGGTCCTCGTTTGCTACAAAGCATCACGGTCTACACGCAGCGAACGGGCGTGCTGACGCTGTCCGACGAGCTGGGGCAGACGGTGACGCGCACGATCCAGCCCGGCTCGCTCGAGCTCGTGGCGACGGGTTGGACCTCTCCGTCGAATATCGTGACGATCCAGTTCAGCGAAGGCTGGGAGCTCGGCGTCGATCGCTTCGTGCTCGGAGCCTCCTCGGGTGAGCCGCAGCCGAGCAACCCGTTGCCGCAGGCGACCGAGCTTTCGCCGGGCTCCGTGTTCGCCGGGAGCGGCGCGTTCACGCTGACGGTGAGGGGCCTTGGCTTCGTGCCGGAGTCGCAGGTGCGGTGGAACGGCTCGGCACGTCCGACGACGTACGTCTCGCCGACCGAGCTTCGCGCTGTGATCGGCGCGTCGGACGTCGCGGCGCCGGGGACGGCGAGCGTGACGGTGGCGAGCCCCGCGCCGGGCGGCGGAATCTCGAACGCGCTGCCGTTCGAGGTGACCGACGCGAACGTGACTGTGGTGGACTTCGACAATCCGTCGCCGCCGGGCACGCCGGGAGGCCTGCTGAACGGGATATTCCAAGGGATCGACTTCGGCATCGGGCAGTGGGCGTGGGACGGCCCGAACGGCCCGAACCCGACGAACCACATTTACTTCGCGACATCGGCCGGGACGAGCCGCACGATCCAGTTCGCGGGCGGGCCTCGGCTGCTCGAGAGCATCACGGCCTTTACGCTGCAAGCCGGCGTTCTGACGCTGTCCGACGATCAGGGACAGACGGTGACGCGCACGATCCAGCCCGGCTCGCTCGAGCTCGTGCCTACCGGCTGGACCGTGCCGTCGAGCGTCGTGACGATCGAGTTCAGCGAAGGCTGGGAGCTCGGCGTCGATCGCTTCGCTTATCGTTGATGGCAGATGACGGCGCGAGCCTGCTCGTTCAGGCTTGCGCCGTCACCGTCTCCGCGGCCGAGACGAGCGCCTTCGGCGAGAGAGTCGCTCGGTCTTCCGGTGCACGTCTGCCGATTGGCATCGGGTGTGAATTGCACACATCCGGGTGTCGCATGCTTCGCGTATGATCTGGCGCTCGATCGAGCCGGAGAAATACAGGCGTGAGCGAGCAGACACATACGAACGGAAAGCGCATCTTGGTGACCGGCGTCGCCGGCTTCCTGGGCTCGAATCTGCTGGAACGGCTTCTCGAGCACGGATGGAACGTCGTCGGCATCGACAACCTGTCGATGGGACGAATCGAGAATATTCAAGAATTTCTCGATGATCGCCGCTTCACGTTCGTCAATGCCGACGTTACCGATCCCGCGGCGTTCGATGCGCTCGAGCCGGGTTTCGATTGCATCGTGCATCTTGCGGCGTTCAAGATCCCGCGCTACGGCAAAGCGATCGACACGCTGAAGATCAACTACAGGGGGACGGAGAACGCGCTCGAATTCGCCCGCCGCGAGAACTGCAAGTGCGTGCTAGCGTCGACGTCGGACGTATACGGCCGGAACCCGAATATTCCGTTCAGCGAGGAGAAGACGGACTCGGTCATCGGCTCGTCGAAGTCCGCGCGTTGGGCATACGCGGTCTCGAAGCTGATGGACGAGCACTTGGCGCTCGCCTATCAGGACGCGTACGGCTTTCCCGTGACGCTGCTGCGGTTCTTCGGCTCGTACGGGCCGCGGCAGCACTTGAGCTGGTGGGCGGGGCCCCAGGCGGTGTTCATCGATTGCGTGCTGAACGGCAAGCCCGTTCCGATCCACGGCGACGGCAAACAGACGAGGAGCTTCACGTACGTCAGCGACACGATCGACGGGATCTACGCGTCGATCGTGCGCGACGAGGCGAACGGCGAGATCATCAACATCGGCAGCCAGCACGAGATCACGATTCTCGAGCTCGCGCAACGCATCAAGCGCCTGAGCGGCACGCCGGGAGAGCTGCAAATCGAGTTCATTCCCTACTCGAGCTTCGCGGGCGGACGATACGAGGACGTGATGCGCCGCGTGCCGGATACGAGCCTGGCGGAACGGATCCTCGGCGTGAAAGCCCGCGTCGGGCTCGACGAAGGCCTTTCGAGGACGATCGAGTGGCAACGCCGCGCGTCCGCGAAGTAGCCGGAGGCGCAAGAAGGTGAGCGGCACGGGAAGCCGGCTTCATGTGGGCATCGTCGGCGGCGGGCTCATGGGGCTCGCCTTGGCCCGCAGGCTTGCGGCCGCCGGCGCGAGAACGACGGTGCTCGAGCGCGACGAGCAGCTCGGCGGCCTGACGACGCATCACGATTACGGCAGCTTCATCTGGGACCGCTTCTATCACGTCATCCTGCCGACGGATATCGCGTTGTTGGCCTTTCTCGCCGAGATCGGTCTCGGCGACAAGCTGCGCTGGGCGACGACGAGAACGGGCTTTTTCGTCGACCGCAGGTTCCATTCGCTCGACAGCGCGCTCGATTTCTTGCGCTTCCCGCCGCTCTCGCTGTGGAGCAAGGCGCGGCTCGCGGCGGCGATCCTGTATTGCTCGCGCATCGACGATTGGCGGCGTCTCGAGCGCGTCCCCGTCGACGCATGGCTGACCCGGGTCTCCGGCAAGGCGACCTACGAGAAGATCTGGAAGCCGCTGCTGCTCGCGAAGCTCGGGAAGAACTACCGCAGGGTATCGGCCGTGTTCATCTGGTCCTACATCAAGCGGATGTTCTCGGCGCGCAGCACCGCGGCGAAGAAGGAGCAGCTCGGCTACGTCGAAGGGGGATACAAGACCGTCTTCGACACCCTCGCGTCCGCGATCGCCGATTCGGGCGGCGAGGTCCGGACTCGGGTCGACGTGCGCTCCATCCGTCCCGAGTCGCGCGGTGTCGTCGTCGAGACGACCGACGGCGAGCGTTGTTTCGACAAGGTGATCTTCACCGGGCCGGTGAATGTCTTGAGGCGTGTCGCATCCGCCGATCTCGTCGAGGTGCGCGGCGGCCAGGACGTCGAGTACCTCGGTGTGATCTGCATGGTGCTCGTCACCCGGCGGCCGCTGATGCCATACTACGTGCTGAACATCGCCGACGATTCGATCCCGTTCACGGGAGTCATCGGCATGAGCAACGTCGTGGCGACGTCCGAGACCGCCGGCCGACACATCACGTACGTGCCGCGCTACGTCCTGTCGACGGATCCGGAGCTCGAGAAGCCGGACGAGGAGATACGCGAGGAATTCCTCGACGGCATCCGGCGCCTGTTCCCGGATTTCGATCTCCGCGACATCGAGAGCGTGCACATCAATAGGGCGGTCAAAGTGCAGCCGCTTCAGGTCATCGGATACTCGGATATCGTGCCGAGAACGCGCACGCTCGATCCGCGCTTCTTCGTGCTGAACACCGCGCAGTTCGTCAACAAGACGTTGAACAACAATTCGGTGATCGAGGCGGTGGACGCCTTCCTGGCCGAGTTCGGCGGAGAGCTCGTCGACGCCGGCCGGGCGGGGGCCCCGTCCATCGGCAGGGCCGCTATCGCGGCGCGCTGAATGCGTACGCTGAGCGTCATCGGGGCCCGTCCCCAGTTCGTGAAGATCGCGCCGGTGCGCCGGGCGATGGATCGTTTCCGCGGCGCCGACGGTCGGCGCTTCGAGGACATCATCGTGCATACCGGTCAGCACTATGACGCCGGCATGTCGGACGTGTTCTTCGACGAGCTCCACATCCCGCGCCCGGACGTCAACCTCGGGATCGGCTCCGGCACGCATGCCGACCAGACCGGGCGGATGCTCATCGAGCTCGAGCGCGTGATTCTCGAGAAGCGGCCGGACGTCGTCGTCGTGTACGGCGACACGAACTCGACGCTCGCCGGCGCGCTGGCCGCGGCGAAGCTGCACGTGCCGATCGCTCACGTCGAGGCGGGTCTGCGCAGCTTCAACAGGGCCATGCCCGAGGAGATCAATCGCATTGTGGCCGATCACGTCTCGGACGTGCTCTACGCGCCGACCTCGACGGCCATCGAGAACCTGCAGACCGAGGGCCTGGGGCGGAAGAGCGTGCTCTCGGGCGACGTGATGTACGACGCCGTGATGTTCTATCGCGATCTCGCGCGAGGCTCGCGCATCCTCGACCGGGTCGGGGTCGCGTCCGGGGAGTTCGGCCTCGTGACGGTCCACCGGGCCGAGAACACGCGGCCCGAGATCTTGATCGGGCTGCTCGAGACGCTCGACGAGATCGCGTCGCGGCACTGGCCGCTCGTGTTCCCGATGCATCCCCGGACGCGCCACGTGCTCCAGGGCGCCGCGTCGGATTGGCGACCGAGTGATCGACTTCACATAATCGAGCCCGTCGGCTATCTCGATAACCTGGTTCTGATCGAGAATGCGCGCATGGTCCTCACGGATTCGGGAGGACTGCAGAAAGAAGCGTTCTTTCTCGGCACGCCCTGCGTGACCCTGCGAAGCGAGACGGAATGGCCGGAAACCGTCGACGGCGGAGGAAACCGCGTCGTCGGGACCCGGCGGGAGGCCGTGCTCGAGGCGATCGAGGCGTGGGGCGAAACACGCGTTTCCCGAGAGAACCTTGCCGCGAGAGCGTCCGCCGCATTCGGAGGCGGCAGGGCGAGCGAGACGATCGTCGAAAGCCTCGCTTCGCTGTTCGGTCGGGGCGGGCATGCGTGACTGCACAACGAGGTTGACGAGATGGTAACGGTGGCCGTGGTCGGCGTCGGGGGGTGGGGGAAGAATCTCGCCCGCAATTACTACGAGATCCCGGAAGCGAGGCTGAAGTACATTTGCGACCTCGATCAGAGCAAGCTCGACGCGATGTCGAGACGGCTTCCGGGCACCGCCGTCACGACGGACTTCGACGTGGTCTTGAACGACGACGAGGTTCAGGCGGTCGTGATCGCGACGAGCGCGCCGACGCATTACGAGCTCTGCAAACGGGCGCTGCAGCGCGGCAAGGACGTCTACGTCGAGAAGCCGTTCGTGCTCGAGGTCGCGCAGGCCGAGGAGCTGATCGGTCTCGCCGACGAGCTCGAGCGCGTGCTCATGGTCGGCCATCTGCTCGAATACCACCCTGTCGTGACGACGCTGCGCGGCCTGATCGAAAGCGGCGAGCTCGGCGACGTTCACTACGTCTACAGTCAGCGGCTGAATCTCGGCACCGTCCGGGAAGACGAGAACGCGCTGTGGAATTTCGCGCCGCACGACATCTCGAGCATTTTGTATCTGCTCGACAAGACGCCGGTGAACGTTTCCGCCCGCGGTCAATCGTACCTTCGGCGCGGTATCGAGGACGTCGTGTTCCTGTCGCTGTACTTCGGTGACCGCACGATGGCCCACATCCACGTCAGTTGGCTCGATCCGCACAAGGTCAGAAAGATGACGATCGTCGGCAATCGCAAGATGGCCGTGTTCGACGACCTCGAGGCGACGGAGAAACTGAAGATCTACGACAAGGGCGCGGCCTACTCGACGAATTACGATACGTTCGCCGAGTACATCGGGCTCAGGTTCGGCGACATCACGATCCCCTACATCAAGGTCGGCGAGCCGTTGCGGCACGAGTGCGGCCACTTCCTGGAATGCGTGCGCGAGCGGCGCCGACCCCGCAGCGACGGCCTGGATGGCCTGCGGGTCGTGAAAGTGCTCGCCGCGGCGGAGCGGTCGTTGAAGGCGGGCGGCCAGCCGGTGGATATCGACTGAGCGAAAACGGTGAGTCAGCGTCCCGTCGCAAGCATCTCGCTCGATCTCGACAACAAGTGGTCTTATCTCAAGACCCACGGCGATCCTGCGTGGCAGGGCTACCCGAGCTACCTCGACGCCGTCGTTCCGCGCATCGTCGAGTTCTTGCGTGACCGGCGCCTCGAGACGACGGTCTTCGTCGTGGGCCGGGACGCGGCGCTCGAGAAGAACCGTGACGCGCTCGCGCGATTGTCCGAGGCGGGACACTCGATCGGAAACCACAGCTTCGATCACGAGCCGTGGCTGCATCTTTATACGAGGGAACAGCTGATCGACGAGCTCGAGCGAGCCGAAGAGAGCATCGAGCGGGCGACGGGCGTCAGGCCGAAGGGCTTTCGCGGCCCGGGCTACAGCATTTCGCCCGCGCTGCTCGAGGTGCTCGCGGAGCGCGGTTACGAGTACGACGCGAGCGTGTTCCCGAACGTGCTCAATCCGCTCGCGCGTGCGTACTTTCTCGCGACGGCGCGGCTGAGCCCGGAAGAGCGGGAGCGACGTAAGGCCCTGTTCGGCACTCTGCGAGATGCGCGCCGACCGATCGACGCGTTCTGGTGGACGCTGGAACGGGGCCGGCTGCTAGAGATTCCGGTCACGACGATGCCGCTCTTCCGGGTCCCGATCCACATGACGTACGTGCACTACCTCGGGAAGTACTCGAAGACGGTCGCCGCCGCCTACATTCGCGCGGCCGTGCGGTTGTGCCGGCTGACCGGAACGGAGCTTTCGTTTCTCCTGCATCCTTCCGATTTTCTGGGAAGGGAGGACGACGCCGATATGCGCTTTTTCCCGGCGATGGACGTGCCGTACGAGCGCAAGAAAGCGGTGCTGCACGACGCGTTCGACGTGCTCCAGGCGGCGTTCGAGGTCGTAAGTCTCGAGCGGCACGCGGCGCGGATCGCGGCGGGACGTAAGCTGGCCGAGCTCGAGCCCGCTCGAGCGTGAGATATCTGTAGGAGACTGCCGTGAGCGTGAAAGACGAGCTGGTGGCGTTGATCATCGACGCCGTGAAGGAGCTGGGCGATCAGGACGACATCGAGTTGCCCGCGGATATGGACCATTCCACGGCCCTGTTCGGCGAAAGCGGCTTCCTCAATTCGATGAGTCTCGTCTCGCTCGTCGTGAGCGTCGAGCAGAGCATCGAGGATCGGTACGGCCGATCGGTGAGCCTCGCCGACGAGAAGGCGCTGTCGCGGCGCAACAGTCCGTATCGCACCGTCGGTAGTCTTGCCGAGTACGCCGCGGAGCAGCTCGGGCAGGGTTAGCGCGTGGACGCGCCGGTCACGGTCATCACGGGCGCCCGCAAGGGCATCGGACGCTACCTGGCGGAGCGATTCGCCGAGCGCGGGCATCGGGTCGTCGGCTGTAGCCGGGGCGAGGCGGATTGGAGCGTGCCCGGCTACGAGCACTACACGGTGGACGTCTCGAGCGAATCGGACGTCAAGCGCCTATTCGCGGAGATTCGCAGGAAGTACGGCGTCGTGCACCACCTGATCAACAACGCCGGCATCGCGTCGATGAATCACGCGCTCTTGACGCCCGCCGACACCGTGGACCGCGTCCTGCGCACGAACGTGACCGGGACCTTCCTCGCCTCACGCGAGGCGGCGAAGCTGATGAAGCGCGAGCGCTACGGGCGCATCGTGAATTTCACGACCGTCGCCGTGCCTCTGTCGCTCGAGGGCGAGGCGGCGTACGTCGCGTCGAAAGCCGGCGTCGAGGGTCTGACGCGGGTGCTCGCGCGAGAGCTCGGTCCCTTCGGTATCACGGTCAACGCCGTCGGACCCGTTCCGATTCGCACGGACCTGATCGCGGGCGTACCCAAAGAGAAGATCGATGCGTTGATCGAGCGCCAGGCGATCAAGCGTTACGGCGAGCTGGAAGACGTCGCGAACGTCGTCGACTTCTTCGTGAAGCCGGAGAGCTCGCTCGTGACGGGGCAATGCATATACCTCGGAGGCGTCTGATGCACATCGACTTCCTGACGCAGCGCTTCGCCGAAAGGCGCGAGGATACGGCCCTGATATGGCGCGACCGGGAGTACTCGTACGGTCAGCTGCTCGACGGCATCGAGCGCGCGAGGAAGGAGCTCGCGCGAGTTCCGGCCGGCGCGGTCGTGAGTCTCGAAGGAGACTTCTCTCCGCGCGCCATCACTCTGTTGCTGGCGCTGATCGAGCACGGTGCGGTCATCGTGCCGTTGACGAGCTCGGTCGAGCAGAAGAAGCCCGAGTTCCGCTCGATCGCCGAGGTCGAGGTGATCGCGGCGATCGACGCGTCGGACGAGGTCACGTTCACCGAGACGGGTAGGCGCGCGCGACACGAGCTGCTGCTCACTCTGAAGGAGCGAGGGCATCCCGGCCTCATCCTGTTCTCGTCCGGCTCTACCGGGAAGAGCAAGGCGGCCGTGCACGATTTCGTGCCGTTGCTCGAGAAGTTCAAGGTGCAGCGCCACCGCAAGCGGGCGATCACGTTCCTGCTGTTCGATCACATCGGCGGCATCAATACGCTGCTTTACTATCTATCGAACGGCGGCACGATCGTCACGGTGCAGGACCGCAGCGCGCACGCGGTGTGCGCGGCGATAGAGCGGCATCGCGTTCAGGTGCTCCCGACCTCCCCGACTTTCATCAACTTGATGCTCGTGAGCGGAGCGCATCGCAGCTTCGACCTCTCGAGCCTCGAGCTCATCACGTACGGCACCGAGGTGATGCCCGAGAGCACGCTCGCGCGACTGAACCGCGAGTTGCCTCACGTGCAAACCCAGCAGACGTACGGTCTATCGGAGCTCGGCATCCTGAGGTCGAAGTCGAAATCGTCCGACTCGTTATGGGTGAAGATCGGCGGCGAGGGTTTCGAGACGCGCGTCGTCGACGGCATGCTCGAGATCAAGGCGAAGTCGGCGATGCTCGGCTATTTGAACGCGCCGAGCCCGTTCACGGAGGACGGCTGGTTCAAGACCGGCGACGCCGTGGAGGTCGACGGCGAGTACATCCGCATTCTCGGCCGCAAGTCGGAGCTGATCAACGTCGGCGGAGAGAAGGTCTATCCGGCCGAGGTCGAATCGGTGCTGCAGCAGATGGACGGCGTCGTCGACGTCGCCGTGCACGGCGAGGCGAACCCGCTGACCGGGCAGATCGTCGTCGCCCGCGTGCAGCTTCGCGACGAAGAGCCGCTGTCCGCGTTCCGCCAGCGCATGCGCGCCTATTGCAAGGACCGCTTGCCCCGTTACGCGATTCCGCAGAAGGTGTTGCTGTCGAGCACGCCGATCCACGGCGAGCGCTTCAAGAAGATTCGCCGGGAAACCGGAGCGAACGGTGGCTGACGGCTGCTCCAGTCCGTTTGCGCGCGCGAAGCTCGGGGGGCGCGCCGTGACGAACGGCCGGAGCGCGAGGTCGCGCCGGCGGGGCCCGATCGCTTTACCGGCATGAGCTACAAGATCCTGCGCAGCGCGAGCTTCAATTGGGTCGCGTTGGCGATCCAGGTCCTCGTCGGCTTTTTCCTGACGCCTTTCGTCGTGCGTCGGCTCGGCGCCGACGCGTACGGCGTGTGGACGTATCTGGTCTCGGCGATCTCGTTCATGTCGCTGCTCGACCTCGGGCTGCGCGGAACGGTGACTCGTTTCGTCGCACGGGACCACGCGCGCGGCGACCACGACACGGTCAACGTTCTGGTATCGACGATATTCTGGTTCCGAGCGATCCTGTCGTTCCTCGCGTTCGCCGTCGGCGCGGCGTGCTCCGGCCTGATCACCGAATCCCTGCAAATGCCGGAGTCGCTCTATTCGGACGCGAAGCTGGCGTTCCTGATTCTGGCCGCGTCCTTTGCGATCAAGTTCACGACCGGCGTCCTGCGCGGGGTCTTGGCCGCGCTTCACCGTTTCGACCTGATCAGCATCGTGGGGATCGTGCAAACCGGGGCGCGGGCGACGGGAGTCGTCCTGCTGCTGAACGCGGGCCACGGCATCCTCGCGCTCGCGATCCTCGAGCTCGCCCTGGTCCTGGCCGTGGCGGCCGCCGAGCGCCTGCTGTTGCTGGCGAAGTATCGGGAATTCCGCATCGTGCTGCGTCTGCCGAACAGAGAGACCTTGCGGCAAGTCGTCAGCTATAGTTTCTACGCATACGTCATCAACGTTTGCATCCACGTCATCTACTACACCGACAACATCGTCGTTGGAATGACGTTGACGACCGCGGCGGTGACCACGTACGCGATCGGCGGCGGCTTGATCGAGTACTTGCGGCAGATCGTGTCGTCGCTCACGGTGACGTTCACGCCGGTCGCGAGCAGCATGGAGGCGCGCGGCCATACCGATCAGCTGAGGGCGTTGTTGCTGCGGGGCACCACGGCGGCGTTGCTCGTCGCGCTGCCGATCGCGACCGCCCTGTTCGTTCGCGGGCATACGTTCATCGGCATCTGGATGGGGCCGGAGTACGCGGATGCTTCCAGCGAGGTCCTCTCGGTGCTGCTGGTCGCGGCAATCGCCGGGATCGCGAACACGACTTCGGGCGGCATCGCGCTCGGCCTCGGCAGGCACGCCGTCGTCGCCGGATGGGCGGTGGGCGAGGCCATCTGCAATCTCGTGCTCAGCATCCTCCTCGCGCGGCGTTTCGGCGTGATCGGGGTCGCATGGGGCACGCTGATTCCGAGCCTGGTGATACATCTGCTGCTGTGGCCTCCTTATATCAGTCGAATCGTCGACGTGCCGATGTGGCGCTACCTGGTGTCGAGCTGGGGGCGTCCGGTGCTCGCGGCCGTGCCATTCGGAATCGGATGTTGGGCGGTCGATACGCTGTGGACACCGTCCAACCTGTTCGTGTTCTTCGCGCAGATCTTCGCCACGCTGCCGCTGTTCGCGCTCGGCGTCGTGATCTTCTGTCGCGCGGAGTTTTTGATGGTGCTCCGCTCGAAGTGGGTTCAGGAGCGGCTACCCGTGCCGATCGAGCGGCGGGTCATGGCGAGCACGAGGAAATCGTGACGGGCGCGGGATCGAAACGCGGGCGCGTGGAGATCGGATCCCGATTCTTTCGAGCCAGTCACGGTTGGTCCGCGCCGTTTCACTACAATTGGCGCCGCACGCCGGGCGCAGGTGGAGGTGCTGGTCGAGGAGTGGTGATGGGATACTCGAGTCCGTATAAGCGCATACTGGTGACCGGTGGGGCCGGGTTCCTGGGCTCCCACCTTTGCGAAAGGTTGCTCGAGCAGGGGCACGACGTGCTGTGCGTGGACAACTTCTTCACCGGAACGAAGCGGAACCTGTTCTCGATGTTGAACAACCCGAGGTTCGAGCTTCTCCGGCACGACGTCACGTTTCCGCTCTACGTCGAGGTCGACGAGATCTACAATCTCGCGTGCCCCGCGTCGCCGATCCACTATCAGTTCGATCCCGTCCAGACGACGAAGACGAGCGTCCACGGCGCGATCAACATGCTTGGTCTCGCGAAACGCGTGAAGGCGAAGATCCTCCAGGCGTCGACGAGCGAGGTCTACGGCGACCCCAAAGTCCACCCGCAGCGCGAGGACTACTGGGGGCACGTCAATCCGATCGGCGCTCGGTCGTGCTACGACGAGGGCAAGCGATGCGCGGAGACGCTGTTCTTCGACTACCACCGTCAACACAAGGTGCGTATCAAGGTAGCACGCATTTTCAATACTTACGGGGCCGCGGATGCACCCGAACGACGGGCGCGTGATCTCCAACTTCATCGTGCAGGCGTTGCAGAATCAGCCGATCACGGTATACGGGGAAGGAAAGCAAACGCGTTCGTTCTGTTACGTCGACGAGCTCATCGACGGGCTGATCAGATTGATGAGCTCGGGAGACGATTTCGTCGGCCCGGTGAACTTGGGGAATCCCACCGAGTTCACGATCCTCGAGGCGGCACAGAAGGTCATCGAGCTCACGGGATCGCGCTCGAAGATCGTGTTCCGACCGCTGCCCCAGGACGATCCGATGCAGCGAAAGCCCGATATCACCCTCGCGAAAGAGAAGCTCGGGTGGGAACCGAAGATTTCGCTCGAGGAAGGCTTGAAGAAGACCATCGCGTATTTCGACGAGCTGCTGTCGAGCGAGGGGGCGGTGGGCAGCGCCGTCGGCGCGAGCTCGTGAAGAAGGCCAGTGAGGCCGGGCGCCGGCGCGGCTAGGCGGGAAAGGAAGGCACGTGCCGAGGGTTTCGACGATCATTCCGGCTTATAACGCCGCCAAGTACGTCCGCGCGGCCGTCGAGAGCGCGCTCGCGCAGACGTATACCGACAACGAGATCATCGTCGTCGACGACGGCTCGACGGACGAGACGCCGCTCGTGCTCGAGGCTTTCGGGCCGAAGATCACGTTCCTGAGACAGCAGAACGCCGGGGTTTCCGCGGCGCGAAACAAGGCGCTCTCCGTGGCGTCGGGCGAGTTCGTCGCGTACCTCGATGCCGACGACGTATGGCACCCCGAGAAGCTCGCGAAGCAGGTCGAGTTTCTCGATTCGCATCCGGCCTGCGGCATGGTCCATACCGACGTGCACGTGATCGACGCCGAGGGCGCAGTCGTCACGCACGCGTTCAACCGAACGACCGGACGTGCGGTGCCGCAAGGCCGCTGCACGATGGATCTGCTGCGTCGATCGCACGTGCAACTGCTGACGGTCATGGCGAGACACGAGGCCGTTCGCGCCGTCGGAGGATTCGACGAGCGCCTGATGAGCGTCGAGGATTACTTTCAATGGATCCTGATCTCGCTGGACGGCTGGGAGGTCGGTTATCTCGACGAGCCGCTGGCGATGTACCGCTGGGCACCAGGCAGCATCAGCAGCAACGAGAAGCGGATGCGCGCGCAGCTGATTCGCTTGTTCGAGATTCTGCTGAGCGAGAAAGAGCTCCGTTCGCGGTGCGGCCCGGAGGCCGTGCGGCTCGCGAAGGAGCGGCTCTACGAGAAGGGACGGGAGCTCGCGTACCTCGAGCGCTCGGAAGGGGATCTGGAGGCGGCCCGGCGCCGCATCCGCCGCCTCATCGCGCAGTTTCCGTTGCGGCCATCCTTGTACGCCGACCTTGCTCGTTCGTTCGTCCCGAGATCGGTGGTTTCGAGGCTCAAAGCCCCTTTGCAGGAAGGCTAGCCCCCTGAGCTTTCCGGGCTGTCGCCTCGAGCCGTTGCTTGTCTGAGAAGCGCGTAGTCGCCGCGAGCCCAGACGACTTCTAGTTCGCTCGAGTCGAACAGCTGCTCGATAAAAGTATAGTACCAGGCCGCTCGCTCGGCATTCAGCCAGAGGCGATCCCTGTTCCTGTCGACGAGGTAGTACTCGGGACGAGGGTCGGGATACATGTAGAGTTCCTCGAGATAGTACAGCTTCGGCCGATTCGCGAGATGCGGCAACGCATACTGGGGCGCGGCGACCGGGGCGCCCTTCGGAACGAGTGACAACGCCTCGATCAGCGCACCGCGATCGTTTCCGGTCGCGACCTGGATCAGCGTTCGTTGCACGAGATCTTTATTGCCGTCGAGAACGCTCACTGCCGGAAGGAGCAGCAGACAGCAGACCCAAAGACCCGACGGCACCGACGGTCGGCGTGCCCGGAGACGGGCAATGACGAGCGCGGATGTCGCGATCAGCGCGCACGCCGGCAGCACTGCGAAGCGCGAGTAGATGTCGAGGCCGTCGATGGCAACTCTGCCGAGAAAGAGGTGCGCGGCGGCGCCGGGCGCGGCAAGAATGCCTTCCGCTCCCAGGAGACCGAGATAGGCCGACCAAGCCAACAGCTGCAAGAGATATTTCGCTCCGTCGTTCGCGATCGCTTCCACGATCCATGCGGGTTCCATCAGCAGCACTCGATAGGCGCCGAGAGGCGTCTCGCTACCGCCGGCCAGTGCGACGTCGAAGCTGCTCCTGCCGAGCCGGCCGAACGCGGGAAGCGCGACGAGGGTCGCGAACCCCCACCAGAACACGGGAACTCCCAAACCGAGCAGCACCCAGCGCAGCGGATACCGCTGCAGAAGCGCGAGAACGCCGAAACCGGCGAACGTGATCGCCACGTCCTCTCGCAGGCTCAACCCCGCGAGCATCCAAAAGAGGAAGGCGTTGAGCTGCTTGCGGAGATACGCACGAAGCGCGAAGAAGAACGCGAGGGGAGCGAATTGGAGCAGATAAAAGGCGCTGATGCCCTGAGAGACGATGATCGGATTGGTCATGTAAAGGAGCATCGCCGCTATGGCGGCACCGCCGCCCAGTCTCTCCTTCGCGACGGTGTACAACGGCCACGCGGCGACCGCGAGGGCGACGTCCCGAAGGATCAGCAACGTGAGATGGTCCGATGCGACCAAATAGAACGGCAGCAGTGCGAAGATCCCCGGCGAGATGTGCAGCGCAAGGTCGGATTGAACCGGAGGGTCGTACAGACGCTCTTGCACGAGATTGCCGACGAGGATGTCGCCGCTCAAGGTGTTCCACAGCAACTGGGTGTAGTAGGCGGTGTCTTCGGCGTAGACGCCCGGCGCGAAGAAAAAGCTTTGCAGCACGTTGACGACGCTCAGCGTGAGCGCGAATACGGCGATCAGGACGATCGCGATCCGGTCCGAGCGGCGGTCGACACGAGCGAGGAGATCAAGACCGTTTCGTCCCGTCAGATACGCTCCCGCGGCGCCGGCGACGGCGGCGTAAACGAGCAAGGCCGCCATCCACGTCGGATTCGGATTGCCGGAGATCGCCTCGACGGTCCACAGGGCGTAGCCGACGAACGGCAGCGCGACGGCCGCGCGGCGCGGAGTGACGGTCGGAAAAGTTGGCATCGCTCTCGTGGCCACTCGTGTGGCTTTTCCTCGTTTTGTCGGAGAGTCAGGTTCTTGTGCCTGTCCAGCTGTGGCGCCGTGCCCGAGCATGACACGAGGGACGGCCGCAATGTGCGATTTACCAGTGTTCTCTCTCGGCCGCAAGGTGATAGATCACGATGCGGCGAACGAATCGAGCCGCGCGGGCCGTCCGGCGCTGCCGCTTGGGTGCGCCTCGAACCCGGCAGAAAGCCGCACGGGAAATATCATCCCGACAACGATAGCCGCGCGAAGGCTGCCGCCCGACCCGAGGGCGGACGTCCCACTGACCGGGCCGTTACGCGAGCGCTTCCGAAGACCGCATCTTCGGCAGGGAAGCGACATCGATGGCCGGCGCGATCCCAGTCGGTCGCTTCCGCCGGCCGGTCGACCGGCGATCGCTCGAGACGGCAGGACTTCGCGCCGTACGCGGTTCGGGGGCGGAGTATGTCGCAATGAACGGCCGGGTCCGAATCTCGAGGTAGCGCGTCCGGATAGTTCTCGGCTACGATAGAAACGCGCCCGCGGGACCGCTCGCCGTCGCGCGACGCATCGCGGCCGAGAACCAACAATTCGAACGTGAGCCGCCACGCGGTGCGCCGCCGCCGCGATCGATTGGGAGAATCCGTGAATCGAGTTTCGCTTGCTCGCTTGTCGGGCTTCTTCGTGGGATGTCTGTTGTGCTTTCCCATCCTCGTCCGGGCCCAGGTCGAGGTGGTTACGTTCGACGACCCGTCGCCGCCGGGAGCGCCGGACAGCCTCTTGAACGGCGTTTTCGACGGCATCGACTTCGGCAGCGGCCAATGGCGCTGGTCCCCTCCTTACGGGTCGAATCCGACGAATAACGTCTACTTTGCGAGCTCGTCCGGAACGTCGCGCAGCTTTACGTTCGCGGGCGGGCCGAGAGTGCTCGAGAGCGTCGACGTTTATACGGTCACCGCCGGTACCATGACGTTGACGGACGGCGTCAATCCTCCGGTGACGCGAACGATCACCGTCGGCTCGATGCAGCGCGTCACGACCGGCTGGTCGCTCCCCGCGCAAACGGTCACGGTTGCGTTCACCGCAGGCTGGGCGCTCGGTGTCGACGACATCACGCACCGCGCGGCCGGGCCCGTCGACACGACCCCGCCCGCGGTGACGATGACGGCCCCGCAACCCGATGCGTCGCTACGCGGCTCCATCGTGCTCGTCGCGGAGGCGTCCGACAACGTCGGCGTCGCCGGCGTGCAGTTTTTCGTCGACGGCGCGCCGGTCGGGCAAGAGGACGTGTTCGCTCCGTATTCCGTGTCTTGGGATACGACGACCGTCGCGAACGGCACCCATACGCTGACCGCGCGCGCCCGCGACGCCAGCGGTAACACGACCACGTCTGCCCCCGTCGTCGTCGTCGTCGAGAATGCGGGCGGCGCGTTCGGGTACTCGCTGCGCTTCTCGGGCACGGGCGCCGGTGACGTCGACCGCGTCAAAATTCGAATCGACGATCCGACGAGCTCGCTGCCGGGGCCGCCCGCAGACGTCGGCGCCACCGATTTCACGCTCGAGCTGTGGATCAAGGGAAGCGCAGCGGACAATCCGGCGCCCGCCGTGCAATGCGGTGCGAACGACGCCTGGATCAACGGCAACATCATCGTCGACCGGGACCGCTACAACCAGGATCGCAACTTCGGCGTCTCGGTCGCCGGCGGACGGATCGTGTTCGGCGTCGAAGGTCAAGGAGGCGGCAACCGGACGATCTGCGGCGTCAGTAATGTCCTCGACGGGCAGTGGCACCACGTCGCCGTGCAGCGCCGCCGCTCGGACGGCTGGATGTGGCTCTTCGTCGACGGCGTGCTCGAGGCGCAAGCCGACGGCCCGAACGGCGACATCTCCTATCCGGACAACGGCGTTCCGGGGAACTTCTGCAACGGACCGTGCGTCTCCAGCGATCCGTTTCTCGTGATCGGCGCCGAGAAGCACGACGCGGGACCCGAGTACCCGTCGTTCAGCGGTTTCGTCGACGAGCTTCGTCTCTCGACCACGTTGCGCTATAGCGGGAACTTCAACCGTCCCGCGGCGCCGTTCACGCCGGATGCGGCGACAGTCGCTCTGTACCACTTCGACGAGGGCGACGGCGATTTCGTCGGCGACTCGTCCGGTGCGTTCGGCGGCCCGAGCGACGGCGTCATTCACTTCGGCGGGTCGCCGACGTCGCCGCAATGGGTGGCGGACACGCCTTTCACGACGCCGCCCGCGTCGCAGGTCGGCCAATGGGCCGGGCCGTACGACTGGCCGATCGTCGCGATCAACGCCGCGCTGCTGCACACGGGCGAAGTGCTCGTCTTCGACGGTGGCACGGACACCAATATCGGCGGCTCGTCCGCGCGGCTGTGGAACCCGGCGACGAACGCATTCACGCCGGTGCCGACCGCGTCGGACATCTTCTGCTCGGGTCACAGCTTCTTGCCCGACGGTCGGCTACTCGTCGTCGGTGGCAACGTCGATCTCTACATCGGCTTGCGCGACACCAACATCTTCGACCCGGTCACGTCGACGTGGACGCGCGTCGCGAACATGGCCGAACGCCGCTGGTATCCGACGACCGTGACGCTGGCCGACGGACGAGTCGTCGCGATCTCGGGCTCGACGAACTGTAACTACTGCATCGTCGAGGAGCCGGAGATCTACGATCCGGTGACGAACACGTGGACGATGCTCCAGGCGCCGCTGTTCATGCCGACCTATCCGCATCTATTCCTGCTGCCGGATGGTCGGCTGCTCGTTCCCGGCTCCGACGAGGAGCCGATGGCGACCTACGTCTTCGACGTCGACGCGGCGCGGTGGACCGTCGTGGATCCCGAGATCCGTCAGGGCGGCGCCGCCGTCATGTATCGGCCCGGCCGCGTGATGAAGTCCGGCAGCGCGTCGGACGTCGACATCGGCACGTCGCCGACCGTGAGGACGACGTACGTCATCGACATGAACGAGCCGTCCCCGGCCTGGCGGGAGACGGAGCCGATGGCTTTTCCGCGCGGGCACCATACGCTGACGATCCTGCCGGACGGCAACGTGCTCGTCGTCGGAGGCGGCAGGACGACCGACGGCGTCAACCTGTCGCTCGCCGTGCTCGAGGCCGAGATGTGGTCGCCCGAGACCGAGAGCTGGACGACGATGGCCGCGATGCGGCGCCCGCGGCTCTACCATTCGATATCGTTGCTCTTGCCGGACGGCCGTGTGCTCTCGGCCGGCGGCGGACGCTTCGTCGGTTTCCCGAGCATCGACCAGCTGAACGCCGAGATCTACTCGCCGCCGTACCTGTTCAAGGGGAGACGCCCCGTGATCGCTTCGGCGCCGTCCGAGATCGAGCACGGCTCGGCGTTCTTCGTCGAGACGCCCGACGCGGCGTCGATTCAGGCGGTAAACCTCGTCGCACCCGGCGCCGTCACGCATCAGGTCGACATGAGCCAACGCTTCGTCCAGCTCGAGTTCGAGCCCGTAGCGGGCGGCGTCGAGGTGACGGTGCCGGGCAACGCGAACGTGGTGCCGCCCGGCTATTACATGCTGTTCCTGATCGATTCGAAGGGGGTGCCGTCGATCGCGAAGTTCGTGCGCGTGCTCGCGGCGACGGCGCCCGCACCCGTGCCGTCGATTCTCTCGCTGACGCCCGATTCGGTCGAAGCCGGTTCCGGCGCGTTCACGCTGACCGTCGACGGAACGGGGTTCGTGTCCGGCTCGACGGTGCTCTGGAACGGCGCGGAGCGGCCGACGACGTTCGTGTCGTCGACGCGGTTGACCGCGGCGATCCCGGCATCGGACGTCACGGCGATCGGCAGCGCATCGGTCATCGTGTCGAATCCGGCGCCCGGCGGCGGCTTATCTAACGAGCTGACGTTTGAGATCACGCCGCCGTCGAATCCGGTGCCGATCGTGACGAGCCTGTCGCCCGCGTCGGTCGCGGCCGGCGACGGGCCTTTCACGCTGACCGTCGACGGCTCCGGGTTCGTTCCGGGCTCGGTGGTGCGCTGGAACGGCGCGGAGCGGCCGACGACGTACGTGTCTTCGTCGCGGCTGACGGCCGCAATCCCCGGCACCGACGTCGCGGCAGCGGGCGCCGCGTCGATCACCGTCGAGAGCCCGCCGCCCGGCGGCGGCACGTCGAACGCGCTCACGTTCACGATCGAGCCCGAGCCGAATCCGGTGCCGACGGTGACGGCCCTGTCGCCTTCGTCGGCCGAGGCGGGCAGCGGAGGCTTCACGCTGACCGTCGACGGCACAAGCTTCGTGCCCGGCTCGGTGGTGCGCTGGAACGGCGCGGCCAGGTCGACGACGTTCGTGTCGGCGACCCGGTTGACTGCGGCGATCGCGGCGGCCGATATCGCGTCGCCCGGCGACGCGTCCGTCACGGTGTCGAGCCCTGCGCCCGGCGGCGGCCTATCGAACGAGCTGACGTTCGAGATCACGCCCCCGCCGAATCCGGTGCCGTCCGTCTCGAGCCTGTCGCCGTCGACGGTCACGGCGGGCGGCGGGGCCTTCACGCTGACGGTGAACGGGACGGGCTTCGTGTCCTCATCCGTCGTCCTCTGGAACGGCGCTCCGCGGCCGACGACATACGTGTCGTCGACGCGCCTCACGGCCGCGATTTCGGCGTCCGACATCACGGCGGACGGCGACGTTACGATCACGGTCTCGAGCCCGGCCCCGGGCGGCGGGACGTCGAACGCCTTGACGCTCACGGTCCAGGCCGGCGGCGGGAACCCGCCGCCCGTGGGGCTCGTCGCCGCGTTCTCGTTCGACGAGGGCAGCGGCTCGGCCGCGAGCGACGCGTCGGGTAACGGGAATCACGCGACGTTGTCCGGCGCGACGTGGACGGCAGCGGGACGCTTCGGCGGAGCGCTGCAGTTCAACGGCACGAGCAGCATGGTCACGGTGCCCGACTCCGCCTCGCTCGACCTGACGACCGGCATGACGCTCGAAGCGTGGGTCTATCCGACCGTGCAGCCGTCGGGCTGGAGGACGGTGATCACCAAGGAGACGTCCGGCGGCGTCGTCTACTACCTGCACGCGGGCAGCTCGAGCTCGAATCGCCCCGCGACCGGTGTGCTCGTAGCGGGAGGCGAGCGCATTCTGTACGGCGGTTCCCGGCTTCCGGCGAACACGTGGACGCACCTCGCCGCGACGTACGACGGCTCGGTGCAACGGCTCTACATCAACGGTGTTCAGGTCGCGAGCCGGAACCAGACCGGGCCGATCGCGGTCTCGAACGGCGCCGTGAGGATCGGCGGAAACGCCGTCTGGGGCGAGTTCTTCCAGGGCCGCATCGACGAGGTCCGGATCTACAATCGCGCGTTGTCCGCGGCCGAGATCCAGCAGGACATGGCGACGAGAGTCGGACAGTGACCGTGACTGCCGCACGTGCCGTCGCCGTCGTCCCGGCGCTCGCGCTCGTCGCGCTGGGCTCGACGAGCGTGCTCGGCCAGGAGCACGTGCCGTTGTCGGTGCAGCGTGCCCTGCGCTCGCCGACGGCCGAGGTCGGACTGCCCGTCGGCGAGCGGATCCCTGCGTTCGAGGCCCGCGACCAGCACGGCGAGCTGCGGGACTTCGATTCGGTCCGCGGGCCGAACGGCGCGGTCATTTATTTCTATCGCTCCGCGTCCTGGTGCATCTATTGCCGAGCTCAGCTGATCGAGACGGAGCGCTCCAAGGAGGCGATCCTCGATCAGGGGCTCGGCATCGTCGGCATCAGCTACGATCCCGTCGAGGAGCTCGAAGCCTTCGCGAACGAGCACGGCATCTCGTTCCCGCTGCTGTCGGATCCGGACTCGACGATCATTCGCGCGTTCGGTGTCCTCGACGCCACCGTGCTGCCGGGCACGCCCGCCTACGGCGTGCCTTATCACGGCAGCTACGTCGTCGATGCGTCCGGCGTGGTCATCGCGAAGCTGTTCGACGCGGAGGCCGTGCTCGATCACTCGAGCGGCGTCGTCGTCTCCAAGCTGTTCGGCTCGCCGCTCGAGACGCACGCGCGAGTCGTGCGACACGACCGCCTGACGCTGAGCTACTACGCGAGCCGCAATGCGGTTGCACCGGGCGACGAGATCGAGCTCTGGGTCGACGTCATCGTCAACGACGGGCTGCACGTGTATGCGCCCACGGCGGCCGACGTCGTACCCGTGTCATGGGACGTCGACGAGAACGACGTCGTCGAGGTTGGGGAAGTCGCGTTTCCCGAGCCGGAGCAGATCGTCGTCGGAGACGAATCCGTCGCCGTCTACAAGGGAAGATTCTCGCTGTCGCGGCGGCTCGCGCTCACCGACGATCCGATTGCGTTCGAGCGTGCGGTCGACGCGCAAGGCAACGTCGTCGTCGAAGGAAAATTCGGCTTTCAGGCGTGCGACGAGCAGAGGTGCTACCTGCCGAAGGAAGTTGCGCTCGAATGGAGGCTCGCGGCGCGGATCCCGGCCCCCGACTCGCCGCATCACGCGCACTGACGCTTCAGGTAGCGGATCTTACCGGACACCGTGGTCTGCCGGCCCCCGACTCGCCGCGTCACGCGCACTGACGCCGCGGCAATACCTTCCGTGCGATCGCGCGGTCGCCTAGCCGCTCGCGCGCAGCTTCGCCAGCGCGTTCGGCGTCAGGCCCATCTTCAGCAGGAACGCGAATCCGACGAGCACGACGGACGCGTACGCGAGCACGTGGAAGAAGATCGACGCAGTCACGGCCGCCTCGTTGCTCGCGCCGAACGGCAGCAGCGCGAGGACGAAGGCGGCTTGAACGCTGCCGATATACCCCGGGCTCGTCGGCAACGCGACCGCCACGTTGATCATGGCGACGGTCAGGACCGCGGCCGGCCAAGGCGGCGACGTGCCGACCGCGCGGATCGCGAGCCAGATGCAAGCGCCCATCATCGTCCACTGCAGAAGCGTCAGCGCGACGATCGACGACATCCCGGCGACGCTTCGCAGCGCCGCCGCGCCGTCCGCGCTGGCCTCGATCTGCGCGACGATCGCGTCGCGGAGTCGGCTCGGCAGAGGGGCAGCGACGCGCCGAATGAGCCCGAGCACGAGCGCGGGCCGAGCGACGAGCACGGCGACGAAAGCGATGCCGCAGACGCCGATGAGCCCGACGACGTATCCGGCGTTCACGACGGCGGGCGGCAGCGCCTTGCCGCCGAGCATCGCGACGGCGAACAGCACCGGAATCGTCACGAGATCGAGGAGCCGCTCGACGGCGATGCTCATGAGCAGCGCCGACGCCCGGACCGATTGCTCGGTGCGCACGAGATAGACGCGCGCGAGCTCGCCGAGGTGCATCGGCAGAATCGAGCTCATCGCGTAGCCGATCATCAGCGGCGGAAACAGCCGTCGGGTTTCGATTCGCTTGATCGGCAGCAACAGACGTTTCCAGCGCTCCGCCTTGAGCCAGTAGTAAAGGAACAGCACGACCAGAAATACCGGCACGGACTTCCAGTCGGCACGAAGCAGTGACGCGCCGATCGCCGATGCGTCGACGTTCCTGACGGCGAGCCAGAGCAACGCCGCGCCCACGACGAGGCCCGCGACGAACATCGCTTTTCCGCGCCGGTGCGCTCCGCGATCGTTGCTCGGAGTGGGCGACATGCCGTTTCCCATTGTGACTGCCGATGGAGATGCTCGTCGGAGACGCGAAGCCGTCACAAGCATAACCGCTGCATCGGCCCCAGTGCGTTGTTCGAGTTCACGGCATCGAACGGGGTTCTCGGAGACGGATCGGCGGCGATGCTACTATCCGGCCCCGGGAACTTCCGACCGAGGGCGGCTCGGCGAGGTGTTCGATGCTTCACTCCATTTCAACTTGCGCTCGCATCGGCGGCTGGGCCGCGCTGCTGATCCTCTGCCTTCCCGGTCACGCCGCGTCGCTGCGCTTTTTCGGCAACGGCGAAGGCGACATCGACCGCGTAAAGATTCGCATCGACGATCCGTCGAACAACTTTCCCGGCCCTCCTGCCGACGTCGGTGCCGGAGACTTCACGATCGAGTTCTGGCTGCGCTCGGAGCCGAACGCCAACACGGCCGGGGCGGTGTCGTGCGGCGCGAACTACAACTGGATCTACGGCAATATCGTCTTCGACCGCGATCGTTACAACCAGGCTCGCGCGTTCGGGATCTCGCTGGCCGGCGGCCGCGTTACCTTCGGCACGCGCACGAGCGCCGATCGCACGATTTGCGGCGAGACCGACGTTCGTGACGGAGAGTGGCACCACGTCGCGGTGCAACGGCGCCGTTCGGACGGACGCCTGTGGCTGTATGTCGACGGACGGCTGGAAGCAACGGCAGATAGTCCTGACAACGAGGACATCTCTTATCCGGATAACGGCGTCCCGGGACCCTATTGCGGAGCAAGCGGGCAGCAGCCGTGCACGGCGAGCGATCCGTTCATCGTGCTCGGAGCGGAAAAGCACGATGCCGGCTCGAGTTATCCATCCTTCGACGGTTGGCTCGAGGAGCTGCGCATCTCGAGCGTGCTGCGGTACTCGGGCGATTTCACGCCGCCCGACGCGCCGTTCGTTCCCGACGAGCACACCGCGGCGCTTTATCACTTCGATGAGCCCGACGGCGACACGGTGCTCGATTCGGCACCCGGCGGCGCGAGCCCCGGGGAAATTCGCTTCGGCGGCTCGCCCGCCGGGCCGCTGCGGGTCGCCGACAGCCCTTTCACGGCGTCGCCATCGCCGGGGAGCATCGAGTTTCAATCGGCCGAGCAGGCGGCCGCGGAGACGGACGGCACGGTGACGGTCACGGTGATTCGGGTCGGCGGCGGCGCGGGCGGCGCGAGCGCGACTTACGAGACGCGGGACGGCACGGCGACGGCGGGCGCGGATTACGAGAGCGCGACCGGCACGTTGGTCTGGGAGGCCGGCGATACTTCGGCCAAGACCATCGAGATCGCGATCCACGACGACGTTCTCGAGGAGGAGGACGAGACGTTCGACGTCGTGCTCACGGACGCGGCCGGCGCGTCGCTGGGGATGCGGTCGTCGCTCGCGGTCGTCATCGAGGATGACGACGCGGCCGGAGGCGGCGACGAGCCGGGCGGCGGAGACGAACCGGGTGGTGGAGACGAGCCGGGTGGTGGAGACGAGCCGGGTGGTGGAGACGAGCCGGGCGGTGGAGACGAGCCCGGCGGTCCGACCAATCCACCTCCGCAAGGCGGGGGCGGAGGAGGAGGCTCGAGCGGGATACTCGGACTCGCCGCGTTGAGTGGGCTGTGGCTTGCGCGCCGTCGCGCCGATCCGTCACCGTCGACGCGCAAATCGGCGTAGCGATCGTCACCGCGTCGCCTTGGGCCAGGTGGGTGCTCGGCGATTTCGGGGCAGGCTCGAGCGTCGAAGGTCGACCGCACGAGGTTGACCGGCTGGGCCGCCCTCCCTAGACTTCGCAGCTTCACGGGAACGCGTGGGGCCATAGCTCAGCTGGGAGAGCGCTACAATGGCATTGTAGAGGTCGCCGGTTCGATCCCGGCTGGCTCCACCAACCGTCCCACCGCTAGAATTCCGCTTTTCCGCGTCCCCATCGTCTAGAGGCCTAGGACACCGCCCTTTCACGGCGGCAACCGGGGTTCGAATCCCCGTGGGGACGCCATCTCTGGACGCCCGTCCTCTCCGAGCGAAGCTGGCGCGACGCGCCTGTCGAACTTCCTTACAAACGCGCCGGCGGGGCCCCTCGTCCCGTCCCCGCCCGCGCGTCGACCGGGATCGAAAAAAACCTGCCCACGAAGGGGTTAGCGCTTGGTTCCCACGTCGCCGAGCGGCTTGGCATGCATGTTGCTGCATGAGGGGCGCCAGAAGCCCTCGGGCGCGGGAAGGTAGAACAACAAGAAGGAATTATGCTGAAGAAAATTCTATGTGCCGGAATCGCTTTGTCGGCCGTGTCGGCGCACGCCGTGCCGATCATCAGCGACAAGAGCCTCGACGGCGACAATGCAAGCTTGCAGTGTCTTTTCAACGGTAGCGCCTACGCGCCGTCTTGCGCCGGCGCGACCGGTTGGATCACGTCCGGTCCGGCGCTCGATCCGAACGACGAGGGCGTGAGCCGCGGCGTGTGGACCGTCGGTGCGACGGGTGCTTCGATCTCGCGTCTCGTCATCGAGATCGCCGGCAACGCCGCGCTGAACTCGTTCGGCATTTACTCGATCTATGATCCGACGATCACGCTCGAGATCTTCAGCGGCTCGCAGTCGAACGGCGCGCTCGCTCTGATCGAGTACACGCTCGACGGCCGGTTCGTGAAGAATTTCGACTACGCGAACGCGGTCGATCTCGGCGGCAACGCGTTCGGTTTCTATCTCTCGGGACCCGGCGGGACGTTCTACTCGCAATCGTCGTTGAATCCGAACGGCGATACGCAGATGCTCGCGTTCCAGGGCGGCCAGGGGCGGTCCGTCGATTTCCGCGGCGTCGGCTCGTCGAGCCCGTGGCTCGCGAACGAGTGGCTGCTCGCGTGGGAGGATATCGCCTACCGGAACAGCGACGCGGATTTCAACGATCTCGTCGTGCTCGTCGAGTCGGTAACGCCCGTATCGGAACCCGGAACGCTCGCGCTCCTCGGTGCCGGCTTGCTCGTGGCCGCGAGAATGCGCCGTTTGCAGCGCCGCTAGGCGTTCCCGTTGTCGTCATCGCGGGCCCGAGTCCGCCGGATTCGGGCCCGCCTCTTTTCGCCGGCTCGGCATTCTTCGTTACCCTGTAAGCCATGCCGCGCACATTTGCTCCGCTTTACGGCCTCGTTCTCGCCGGGGGCGCGAGCCGGCGCATGGGGAAAGACAAGGGGACGCTCGAGTATCGCGGTGAGCCGCGGGTGATGACGGCGTTTCGTCTCGTCGCCTCTCTCGTCGAGCACGCTTTCGTCTCCGTCGACGCGGCCAAAGCCGGCTTGCCGCCGTACTCGACGCTGCCGACCATCATCGACGAGGGGCAGTACCGCGGGCCGATCGCGGGGCTCGAAGCCGCGTGGGCACGCCATCCGTTCGCCGCATGGCTCGTGCTCGCAGTCGATCTTCCGCTCGTCGACCGAGAGCTTCTCGAGGAGCTCGTGGCGGCGCGAGAGCCGACTTCGTTCGCAACGGCATTCCGGCACGCCGATGGCACCCCCGAACCGCTGTGCACGATCTGGGAGCCGTCCGCGCGCGAGCGCCTGCTCGCGCAGCTCCACGCCGGGGATGCGTCGCTCAGGCGTTTTCTCGAGCGGTGCGGCTACACGGTGGTCCGCACGAGCGGATTGGCGAAGCTGCGCAGCGTCGACGATCCGGAAAGCTATGCCGAGGTCGCCCGCGGCGAATGAACGGAAGCGTTCGGGTGCTCACGGGTGCGGGCGATGCCGCCGGGCGCCGGGAGTTGAGATGCGCGCCGCACAACCGGCCCTCGATCTGGGCTGTGTCTTTTTTGCATCAGAAAAAATTTTCTAAAATCATATTGTTATATTGTCATATGGCCGAAAAGTTGCATAAAAGATACAGGTCCGGGCCGTGCTCGGGGCGTTTCCGAATTCGCCCGGGCCGACGTTAATGCATTGTTAATAAAAGCAATTTTTCGGTGCCCTTGGCGTATCGCCCCGGGCCGGGTATCCTCCTGCCACGACTGTTCCGGCGTCTAATGGCCAGATTTCGTTCCAGGCGCGCTGCCGGGCTGGAGCCGGTCGGAAGCCATGGGTAGTCCCGCGTGTCGGCGGCGGTTTCCAAGCTCCAGTTTCGGCAGTGCGCCTTTTTTCTGAAGCGGTGGCCGATCCTCATTTTCCACATCGTATTCGAGCAACGTCGAAGCGGCGCTCGACGATCGTGACCGACGAATCCGCGCTCGAGCGATGTAGCGAACCTTCGCGCAGCCGTCCGGCATGACTCGTTCGCTCTGCGCTCGCGACGAGGCGACGAACGACGTCGCTCCGCGGTGCGCCGTCTCGCGACTCACTGGAGATCGCTCTGCGCGGGACGCTCATGCGCACCCGCGAGCGTCGAAGTCTCCGACTCCTATTCTTAGTGTTCTCGATGGCGCAATCCACGCGCGGTTACGCGACGCGCGGCGAACCTCGACGGAGCTCGGCAGGAGGACACTCGCGATGACGGCGAGCATCGCCGCGTTTGTGACGCACGCTATTTCCTCGATCGCGAGTTGATGGCAGCATCCGCGCCATGTCGAACGCAAGCCCACGCAAGTTGCTGATCGTCGAAGACGATCCGGGGATCCAGAGCCAGCTCCGCTGGTGCTTCGAAGATTACGACGTCATCGCGGCGACCGATCGCGCGTCCGCGATCGCGGAGCTGCGTCGGCACGAGCCGCCCGTCGTGCTGCAAGATCTCGGTCTGCCGCCCGACGAGAACGGCGTCGAGGAGGGCTTCGCGACGCTGAAGGAGATCCTGACGCTCGCGCCGTTCACGAAGGTCGTCGTCGTCACGGGACACGGCGATCAGCAGAACGCCGTGAACGCCGTCGGGCTCGGCGCGTACGACTTCTACCAGAAGCCCGTCGACATCGACACGCTGCAGCTGATCGTCAAACGCGCGTTCCACATCTACGACCTCGAGGCGGAGAACCGCCGCCTGGCCGAGTCATCGGGCCCGACCGCGCTGAACGGCATCATCGCGGCGAGCGAGGCGATGATGAAGGTCTGCCGCATGATCGAGAAAGTCGCGCCGACCAGCGCCACGACGCTGCTGCTCGGCGAAAGCGGCACCGGCAAGGAGGTGCTCGCGCGGGCGATCCACGCGCTGAGCCCGCGCGCGAAGAAGCCGTTCGTCGCGATCAACTGCGCGGCGATCCCCGATACGCTGCTCGAGTCCGAGCTGTTCGGGTTCGAGAAGGGCGCGTTCACCGGAGCCGTGCGGCAGACGCCGGGCAAGATCGAGGTCGCCGACGGCGGCACGCTGTTCCTCGACGAGATCGGCGATATGCCGATGCCGTTGCAGGCGAAGCTCCTACGTTTCCTTCAGGAGCGCGTCGTCGAGCGGATCGGCGGGCGGACCGAGATTCCGGTCGACGTCCGTGTCATCTGCGCGACGAACAAGAACCTCACCGAGGAGATGGCCGAAGGCCGTTTCCGGGAGGACCTTTACTATCGGATCAGCGAGATCACGATCAACATTCCGCCGCTGCGCGAGCGCGAGGGCGGGCGCATCGTGCTCGCGCGGCATCTGCTCGCGAAATTCGCGAAAGAGCAGGGCAAGAGCATCAAGGGCTTCACCGACGACGCGCAGAACGCGATCGATACCTATCCGTGGCCCGGCAACGTCCGGGAGATGGAGAATCGCATCAAGGCGGCCGTGATCATGGCCGACGGCAAGTACGTCACGGCCGAGGATCTCGGCCTCCGGGGCGGGGACGAGCCGCCGAGCCTGAATCTGCGCGAGGTGCGCCAGCACGCCGAGACGCGCGCGATCCGTCAGGCCCTGATCCGCACGAACGGCAATATCTCGAAGGCCGCGGATCTCCTCGGGATCACGCGGCCGACGCTCTACGATCTGATGCAGAAGTACGGCATCAAGGCCGAGTGAATCGGCTCGGCCTTCCGCGCGTTCTCCGATCGCGATCCGTTTGGAGCCTCGCGCTTACCTGCTCTTGAACTGGTCCGGATTCAGCTGATGCCGTGCCAGCAGCTTGTAGAAATCGGTGCGGTTGCGCTTCGCGAGCCGCGCCGCCTGGCTGACGTTACCGCCGGTGATCTGCAACAGCTGCGACAGGTAGTTGCGCGTGAACTCGTCGCGCGCCTCCGAGAATGACGGCAGCGAGCTCGCCTGCTCGCCGAGCGAGCTTCTCACGAGGTCCGCGGTGATGACGCGCCCGGGGCTCAACGCGACGTTCTGGCGCACCACGTTGTAGAGCTGGCGAACGTTGCCGGGCCACTGGTGCGCGACGAGCAGCTCGACCGCTTCGGGCGAGTAGACCTTCCGCTCCTGGCCGGATTCCGCGGCGATCTGCTCGAGGAAGTAGTCGACGAGCAGCGGGACGTCCTCGCGGCGCTGCCGGAGCGGCGGCAAATGAATGTTGACGACGTTCAGTCGGTAGTAGAGGTCCTCGCGGAACGCGCCCTTGATCATCAGATCGTTCAGATCCTGGTGCGTCGCGGAGATTACGCGCGTATCGATCTTCACGGGCTCGGTGCTGCCGACCGGCCGCACCTGCTGCTCCTGCAGCACGCGCAGCAGCTTCACCTGCAGCCGCATCGGCATGTCGCCGATCTCGTCGAGGAGCAGCGTGCCGCCGTGCGCGGCTTGGAACAGGCCTTTGTGGCTTCGCGTCGCGCCGGTGAACGCGCCTTTCTCGTGACCGAAAAGCTCGGACTCGAGCAGGTTCTCGGCCATCGCGCTGCAGTTGATCGCGACGAACGGCTTGTCCTTGCGGTCGCTCGCGCGATGGATGGCGCGCGCGAGGAGCTCTTTTCCGGTGCCGGACTCGCCGGTGATCAATACTCGCGCGTCGCTGCGCGCGACCATCCGTGCCTGCTGCAAGCATTCCTGCATGATGGGGCTGCGCGTGATGATCTCCGCGTTCCAATCCTCGTCGGTCTTCGGCAGGCCCGAGATTTTCATCGCGCGCTCGACGGCATCGAGCAGCTGTTGCTTGTCGACGGGCTTCGTCAGGAAACCGAACGCGCCGCTCTGCGTCGCTTCGACGGCGTCGGGGATCGTGCCGTGAGCGGTCAGGAGCAGCACGCACAGGCCCGGCCATTGCCGCTGAATCTCCTTCAGCAAGCCGATGCCGTCCATGTGCTCCATGCGCAGGTCGGTGATCACGAGATCCGGACGATAACGCGGCAAGGCGCCGAGCGCGGCGCTCGCGCTCTCGACGGCCTCGACGTCGTAGCCTTCGGCACGCAGCCTGATGCTCAGCAAGCGCAAGAGACCCGGATCGTCGTCGACGAGCAGGATCCGGCCGCGGGGTGCGTCGTTGTCTTGCCTGAACACTCGACTATGGATTTGCACCATTTTCGCGTTCCCTGATCGAGCGCTCGATGCTCGTGATCGCATCGAGCTTCTGTTGTGCCTCTTCGAGCGCCTTCGTGAGCCGCTCGTTCTCCTCGAGCGCGGCCTGAAGGCGCCGCGCGGTCTCGTGGTCCTGCCTCGCTCTCGCCGCGTCGACTTCCGCTCGCAAGCGTTCGGCCTCGCTGTCGAGAATCAAGCGTTGCTCCACTTCTTTCAAGTGGATCGCGACGAGCATCCGTTCCTCCGGCAGCAGCGCCGCCCCGGCGGCGAGCAAGGCGCTCAGCCGTCGCTGCGCCTCGGCGGCGTCGCTGCCCGGATGACCGGGCGTCGCGATCGCGAGCGCGAGCTTCAGGCGGTTCGTCGTCGTCGGCGACTCGGATGCGGCCGTTGCGACCTCGAGGAACGTCTCCGCCTGGGTGACCGGATCTCCTTCGACCAGCCGGCGCATGATCTCGAGATACTCGACGAGCCCCTCGCCGTCGAGTGCGCCGTTCGCAGTCCCCGTTTCGACCCCCGCGGAGCCCTCGTCCCGGCCCCAAAGACTGCCAAGCGAGCAGCCGGAGAGCAATGCGTACGCTCCGAGCAACACTTTGACAGCCGTACGTGCTTGATTCGCCGTGCGCCGCATCGGGGTTCGCCTATCCGTTCACGACCAGCTGCGGCCGGTCGCCTGCGCGCAACAACGGCAGCCGGACCTGGAAATGAGCGCCCGGCCAGTGACTGTCGATGAGCTTGACCGTGCCGCCGTGCGCTTGCACGCATTCGGACACGACGGAAAGGCCGATGCCGGTTCCTCCGACCGGCCCGCCTTGGAGCCTACGACCCTGATAGAACGCCTCGAAGATACGGTCTCGGTCCTCGGGCGCGACGCCGGGGCCCGTGTCCGCGACGTCGAGCACGAGCTCGCGGCCGCGCATCTCCGCGCCGATATAGATCGTGCCGCCGTTCGGCAGGAACTTGATCGCGTTCGAGATCAGGTTCTCGAGCACGAGCCGCAGCTTACCTTCGTCCGCGCGGACGCGCATCGGATTGACGTTGATCTGCAGCTTGATCTTCTGGTTCGAAATGCTGAGCCGATGCTGGCTGAGCACGCTGAATACCAAGGGCTTCAGGTCGAAGTCCGAGAGCTCGAGCGAAGCCGTCTTCGTCTGCCACGCGCTGAAGTTCAGCAGGTTCTCGATCAGCGCCTGCAGCTTCAAACCGTTCTCGCGCAGGATCGTCGTCACTTCCTGCTGCTGCGTGTCGAGCGGCCCGACCGAGCCGTCGAGCAGAAGCTCGGTGCCCTCGCGAATGTTCGCGAGCGGCGTCTTCAGCTCGTGCGACATGTGCCGCAGGAATTTGTTCTTCTCCTCGGTCTGCTCCTTCAGCCGCTGGCGCAGCCATTCGAGCTGACGGCCGAGCGTCTCGATGTCGCGCGGGCCGGTGACGGTGATCGGCCGGGTGAAGTCGCCGCTGCCGAGCTCGCGAATCGCACGGTCCACCTGGCGCATCGGCCGGCCGACGACGACGAGGAAGAACATGATCAGCACGAGCGTTCCGGGGATCAGCAGCGCCGTCTGCCACATCAGCGCTTGCTGCGCGTCGCGCGTCGCGCCTTGAAGCGCCGCGAGCTGCTGATTGCGCGCGATGCGCATGCCTTGCTGGATCTCGCGCGCCGCGGCGGACATCGCGCGGAAGTTGTCGATGACGATCTCGAGCGCTCGTTCGGGCGCGTCCTCTTCGACGTCGTAGCTTTCGAGCGCCGCCCGCGTCCTGTCGGAGATCTGCGCGAGCCGAGCGAGCTGGCTCGCGACCTCCGGAGTGAGCGGCAGGCCCGAGAGCACGGCGATGCTCTTCTTCAGATCGGCCAGGTCCGCGTAGTACAGATCGAGCCACGCGGCCTCCTCGAGCACGATGTACTGACGCGCGTTGCGCTCGAGGTTCATCAAGAGGCTCGCGATGCGCTGGGTCTCGAGCGAGGTCGTCGCGCTTTCGGCCGCGACGGCTTCGCTCTCCGCGGCGAGGCGGCCGAGCTGAAGGGCGGCATTCGCGATCGCGATGAGCAGCGGCAGCGTGACGAGCGCGAAGCCCACGAGGGTCAGCCCCAGCAGCGTTCGCGGTCGCCCGATCTTCACTTGTGCGGCACCGTCAAGTTTCGTGCGTGTCTTTCTAGCTTGCCCAAGTGCCGGCCGCGAGCTTGCGCTCCCAGCCGAGAGCACTCTCCACGATCGCATCCAGGTCGTCGAACCTGGGCGTCCAGCCGAGCGTCGAGCGGATCTTCGTCGCCTCGGCAATCAGCACCGGCGGATCGCCAGGGCGCCGCGGCGCTTCCTCCGTCGCGAGCTTCGTGCCCGCGACGCGTTCGACGGCGGCGATCACCTCGCGCACGCTGTAACCGCGGCCGTAGCCGCAGTTCAGCACGACCGATTCGCCGCCGCGGCGAAGATACTCGAGCGCCTTCAAATGCGCGTCGGCGAGATCCTCGACGTGAATATAGTCGCGGACACCCGTGCCGTCCGGCGTCGGGTAGTCCGTCCCGTAGATGAGCAATCGTTCGCGTTTTCCGACCGCGACCTCGCACGCGACCTTGGTCAGCAACGTCGCGTTCGGCGTCGATTGTCCGATACGCCCCTGCGGATCGGAACCCGCGACGTTGAAGTAACGGAGCGCAACGTAGCGCATCGGCGACGCCGCGGCGACGTCACGCAGCATCCACTCGGTCATGAGCTTGGATGAGCCGTACGGGTTGATCGGCACGGTCGGCGACTCCTCCGATGCGATGCCCCCCGGCGGAATCCCGTAGACGGCCGCGGTCGACGAGAACACGAAGTAACGGACCCCGGCCTGCTGCGCGCGCTCGATCAGCACGCGGCTCGCGCACGTGTTGTTGCGGTAATACTTCAACGGATTCGCGACCGATTCGGGAACGACGGTATGCGCCGCGAAGTGCATCACCGTGTCGATCGAGTAGCGAGAGAAGATTCCGTCGAGGCACGCCGCATCACCGGTATCGCCGACGACGAGCTCGCCGTGCAGCACGGCTTGCCGAAAGCCGGTCGACAGATTGTCGAGGACGACGACGTTCTCGTTGGCCTCGGCCAGTTGCCGTACGACGTGCGAGCCGATATAGCCGGCACCGCCGGTGACGAGAATGGTCTTTCCGCTCATGTTCTCACTGCGTGCTACGACTTGAGTGGGCCGCGAGTCTACCAGTTCCTGCCGAGGCGCTTCGCCGACCAGTCGCCGTTCGGCGACAGCGCTCCGACAGTATGCACGTCGTCGGCGCGTGCGGAACTCGTTCCAAGTCTCGGTTTTCGCTCGTCGTTCGCGTGAGATGCGGCGGCGAGGAATCCGCGTTGCGGTGCGGATACCTCTCGGCATCCGCACCCGCTATCGTATCCGACGAAACCGGGACAAGGTTCATTTATGAAACGGAGCCGATCGGGCCGCGCGGCGGTTCGCGGATTCATGTGGGCCGGTCTCGCGGCGGCGGCCCCGATACTTTCCGGCTGCGGAGGGGGCAGCGACGCCGCGGCAGCCGGCGCGCCGAACGCCGGTGCCGCCTCGCCGCCGGTCGTCGTGAGCGGCACGGTCACTTTCGATCGGGTCCCCGTGTCGGGGCTTGCGCTCGACTACGACGCGGTGGTCGCCACGCCGGCACGCGGTATCGTCGTCGAGATCGTCGCAGGCGGCGCGGTGGTCGGCCGCGCCGAGACGGACGAGCGCGGCCGCTATTCGCTGACGGTGATGCGGCCCGCCGGCGAGCTTTACGTTCGCGCGCTCGCCGAGATGCGCCGAACCGGCACGCCGGCCTGGGAGTACCGCGTCGTCGACAACACTCAGGGCGGCGCGCTGTTCGTGCTCGAGAGCGATCCGGTCTTGCCTGAAGGGTCGAGCGTCACGGTCGACCTGCACGCCGCGTCGGGCTGGGACGGCAAACGGTACTCGGAGGTACGCGCCGCGGCGCCGTTCGCGATCCTCGACGTCGTGCGCGATGCGACCGATTTCGTGCTCGCGGCGGCGCCCGAGACGCGTTTCCCGCCGCTCACGCTCCATTGGAGCCCGAGCAACGTGCCGAGCCGCGGCCCGGACGGGCAACCGAATTTCGCGACCGGCGAGATCGGCTCGAGCCTGTACTCGCCGAGCGCCGGCATCTTCCTGCTCGGCGCCGCCGAGAGCGATACCGACGAGTACGACCGGCACGTGATCGCGCACGAATGGGCGCATTATCTCGAGCACGCGCTCGGGCGCTCGGACAGCATCGGCGGGCCGCATACGCGCGGCGATCAGCTCGACATGCGCACGGCGTTCAGCGAAGGGTTCGCGAACGCGTTCTCGGCGATGGCGCTGGGCGATACACGCTACGTCGACGTGCTCGGCCCGGGGCAGGCGCACGGGTTCTCGTTCGACATCGAAGGCCCTTTCGGCAGCGGCGGACCGAATCCGCATCCCGGCTGGTTCAGCGAGGAGTCCGTGCAGGAGATCGTCTACGACCTGTTCGACGACGAGCCGGATACGCCCGAGGACGGCGTCGCGCTCGGCTTCGGCCCGATGCTCGAGGTGCTCGCGAGCGAGCTGCGTGACGGACGCGCGTTGACGAGCGTCTTCGCGTTCGCGGACGCGCTTCGCGCGCGACGCCCCGAGCAACGCGACGCGATCGACGCGCTGCTCGCCGCGCAGCGGATCGGCCCGTTCGAGACGCCCTACGGGGACGGCGAGCAGAACGCCGGCGTGCCGCTCGACGCGACGGCCGTCGAGCCCGGCGATATCCTGCCCGTGTACAAGCGGCTCGAGGTCGGCGGCGACCCGGTCGAGCTGTGCAGCACGAACGCGTACAACTATCTCGGCGAGACCGGCTTCTACAACAAGCTCGGGACGCGCGCGTTCGCGAGGTTCGAGGCGCCCGCGAGCGGCACCTACCGCTTCGAAGCCGTGACGACCCGGCTGCCGCCGGGCGCGACCGCGGATCCGGACATGGTCCTGCACGGCGCGGGCTTGCTGGAGCTGTCGGAAGGCGAGCCGGACGACGCGCTGTGCACGCCGGAAACGCCGGAAGGCTGCGCCGAGCGCTTCGAGCGCTTTCTCGGGGCCGGCGAGTACGTGCTGGAGGTCTACGAATGGACGAATACTCAGGCGGCCGATGCGGAGCATGCGCCGATCGGCCGAACGTGCTTCGACGTCTCGGTCTCGCTGCGCTGATCGGGGCGGGCGCGGCGCTGATCGCACCGGGCGCCGCGGCGCAGCGCACGGCGCCGGGCGCTGCGGCGGCCGGAAAGCCCGTCGCGCCGTTCGAGATCGAATACGACCTCTCCGCCGCGCCGACGCTCGGCGTGCCGCTCGAGATCGCGCTCGCGGTCAGGCCGCGTGCGCCGGTCGACGCGATCGAGCTGACGCTGTCGGCGGACGATGGGCTCTCGCTCGACGCGTCGGACGAGCTGCTCACGGCGCCTTCGGCCTCGCCCGATTCGCCGGCCGAGTGGCGCATCGCCGTGCTGCCGGTGAGCGAAGGCCCGCAGCGGCTCCGCGTCTACGCCGAGGCCTCGGTCGACGGCGAGCGGCAGGGGCGAAGCATCGTGATTTCGCTCCGGGTCGGCGCGTCGACCGATACCGCTTCACGGGCGAAGACCGCTTCGCCGGCGAAGGGCGAGGCCGCGCCGGCGGCCGTGGAGCCCGGGCCGCACTCCGAGCGCGCCAGCGACAGCGAGCGCGTCATTCGCCTGCCGTCGACCTCGCCGCGCTGACCGGCCGCCCGAGAGGCCGGCGCCCAAGCTTGGTGCAAAGGCCCCGGACCGCAGCCGGTTTCGGCCCCTCCGGCTCAAAGCGAGAGTTCAATCACGGCGGCCGCCCGCCGCCGATTCCTATAGTGCTCGACCGATCAACTTCTGGCCGGCCCGGCGCCGGCGGGCCGGCGGGCGCCGGAAGGGCGCTCGCGCGCCGCGCCGACCGTCGGCCGTTCAAGCGTCCGGCCGGATTCGTGTCGATGCTCAACGATCGCTTGAAGCGCCGCATCGCGGAAGCACTCTCGCAGGAAGCGGCTCGGGATGCGCTCGCGAACGTGCTCCGGGGACTGTCGGTATCGGCGGACGTGACCGACGTGCTCGCCGACGACGACGTCGATCCGCTGCTCGACGGCGACATCGACCTCGCGGCGGGCTCCGACTCGCGAGAAGCGTCGGATCGGTCCGGCGTCGACGGCTACGTGAGCTGCGATCCGTCGCTCCACGCGATCCTCGATCACGTCCGCGACGCCATTCTCACGGTCGATCGTCGCGGCCGCGTGCTGTGCGCGAACACGGCTGCGGCGCGGCTCTTCGCCGCCGCGCCTTCCGAGCTTCCGGGCGCGCCGATCACGTGGTTCTTGCCGGAGCTCGATCCGCCCGCGACGCGCCTCGGCGAGCTCGCCGAGCGCGCCGACGACACCATCATCGATTTGGCTCCGACCGCGCTCGCCGCGCGCCAGCGCGACGGCCGTCCGTTCACGGCCGAGGTCACCGTCAGCGCGGTCGGAGACGCCGAGCGCCGCTTCTACGTGCTGTGCTTGCGCAACGTCACGGAGCGTCTGCAGAACGAGCAAGCGCTCAGGGACAGCGAGGCGCGCTACCGCGCGCTCGTCGAGAACGCGCCGGAGGCGATCGTCGTGTACGACGTCGACGAAGGGCGGTTCGTCGACGCGAACGAGAACGCCGCGCGTCTCTTCAAGTACACGCGCGAGGAGCTGCTGAAGATCGGTCCGCAGGCGATCAGCCCGGACCGTCAACCGGACGGCTTGCCGTCCTTCGGATTGGTTAGAGGCTATATCGACCGCGCGCTGAACGGCGGCAGCCCGGTCTTCGAATGGACGCACTGCGATTCGGCGGGCGAGGAGATCCCTTGCGAGGTGCGCTTGTTCCGCCTGCCGTCGTCGACGCGCAGGCTGGTTCGCGCGAGCATCATCGATATCAGCGAGCGGCGCCGCGCGGACACGCTCGCGCACGGCGAGCGGCGCGTGCTCGAGCTGATCGCCGCGAACGCGCCTCTCGAGCGCACGCTGCAGGCGGTCGTGCGGCTGTTCGAGCAGCTCTATCCGGAGATCTGCGCGGCCGTGATGCTGCTCGATCCGGACGGCAAACGGATACGCCTCGCCGCGTCGGGCGGCTTGCCCGCGGCGCTCAAGGAAGCCATTGCGGACCTGCCGGTCGGCGTCGATGCCGGCCCGTGCGGCACGGCGGCGTCGCTCGGCCGTCCGGTCGTCGTCCGCGACGTCGAGACCGATCCGGGGGCCGCGCCCGTGCGGCCGACGCTCACGGCCGCCGGCATCGCGGCGTGCTGCTCGACGCCGATCGTGACCGCCGGCGACCGCATCCACGGCACGTTCTGCGTGTTCTTCCGCACGCCGCGCGGCCCGAAGACGGACGAGCTCGACGTGATCACGCGGCTCACGCAGCTCGCCGGCATCGCGATCCGCCGCAAGCAGGACGAGGCCGCGCTTCGCGAGAGCGAGGCGCGCTATCGCGGCCTCTTCGACAACGTCGTCGACGGCGTTTTCCAGACGACGGTCGACGGCGATCTGATCTCGGCGAATCCGGCGCTGAAACGCATGCTCGGCATCGACGAGGACGAGCCGCTCGGCACGCAGCGGATCGTCGATTTCTACGTCGATCCGCGGGATCGGGAACGCCTGCTCGCGGCGCTCGAGGCGAACGGCAGCGTGCGCGGCTTCGAGTATCAGCTGAGGCGGTGTAACGGCAGCATCATCACCGTCGTCGTCAACGCGCGCCTCGTGCGCCCCGGCGACGGCAAGCCGGACTATCTCGAAGGCACGGTCACGGACATCACCGAGCGCAAGGCGGCCGAGCGCGCGCTGTTCCGCGAGAAGGAGCGCGCGCAGGTGACGCTGCAGTCGATCGGCGACGCCGTGCTCACGACCGATGCGAGCGGCCGCGTCGAGTATCTGAACCCGGTCGCAGAGCAGCTTACCGGCTGGGACCGGCGCGAGGCGCAAGGCAAGAGCGTCCAGGAGATCATCGAGCTCGTGGACGAGGAGACCGGCGCGATCGTCGAGCCGCCGGTGCTCAGATGTCTCGCCGAAGGGCGGACCGTGAACCTCGCGGCGAACGTCGTGCTGAAGCATCGCGACGGCACCTGCATCGCGATCCAGGATTCCGCCGCGCCGATCCAGGATCGCAGCGGCCGCGTGATCGGCGCGGTGATGGTCTTCCATGACGTGAGCCGCGAGCGCGAGCTGCATCGCAAGCTCGCCTACTACGCGAGCCACGATTCGCTGACGGGTTTCATCAACCGCCGCGAGTTCGAGGAGCGGCTGTCGGCGGCGGTGCGCGCGGTGCGGCAGGAAGGCGCACCGCCGTACTCGCTGCTCTATATGGATCTCGATCAGTTCAAGGTCGTCAACGACACGTGCGGTCACGCGGCGGGCGATCTGCTGTTGCGGCAGCTCGCGGAGATATTGAAGGCGCGCGTGCGCGGCAAGGACGTGATCGCGCGGCTCGGCGGCGACGAGTTCGCGGTGCTGTTGGCCGACTGCCCGGTGAAACGCGCCGTCGAGATCGCGGAAAGCCTGCGCGAGGCGATCGCGCAGTTCAAGTTCACGTGGCGCGACGGGTCGCTTCAGGTCGGTGTGAGCATCGGCGTCGTGCCGATCGACGCGAGCTCGGAGAACGTCGCGGCGGTGATGAGCGCCGCGGACGTCGCGTGCTACGTCGCGAAGGATCTCGGCCGCAATCGCATCCACGTCTACGAGGAAGGCGACGCCGCCGAGCGGCACAAGGAGATGCAGTGGGTCTCGCGGATCAATCGCGCGCGCGAGGACGACCGGCTCGAGCTCTTCTTCCAGCCGATCGTGCCGATCGGCGAGATCCGCGACGCGCCGCCGCTGTACGAGCTTCTGCTGCGAATGCGGGACGAGCGCGGTGAGCTCGTACGTCCCGATTCGTTCATTCCGGCCGCGGAGCGCTACAACCTGATGCCGAGCCTCGACCGCTGGGTGATCCGGCAGGCGTTGAGCTCGCTCGTGTGGCGCGAGGAGCGCGGCGGCCCGCCGTATACGCTCGCGCTCAACCTGTCGGGCACGACCCTGAACGACGCGAAATTCCTCGACTTCCTGCTGGAGGAGCTCGCCGCCGATTCGATCGCGCCGGGCTCGCTCTGCTTCGAGATCACGGAAACGGCCGCGATCTCCAATCTCGCGAAGGTCGTCTCGTTCATGCGTGCGCTGAAAGCGCGCGGCTGCCGCTTCTCGCTGGATGATTTCGGCACGGGGCTCTCGTCGCTCACGTACCTGAAGCACCTGCCGGTCGACTATTTGAAGATCGACGGTCAATTCATCCGCAACGTGACGCGCGATCCGACCGACGAGAGCATGGTGGACGCGATCGCCCGAATGGCGCGCGCGCTCGACATCGAGACGATCGCCGAGCGCGTCGAGGGCCGCGAGGTGCTGACGCGGCTCGCGGAGCTCGGTATCTCGTACGCGCAGGGCTTCTTCATCGCCGTGCCGCGCCCCGTCTCCGAGCTCCCGATCCACGGTGCGATCACGGCTGCCGTGCCGGACCCCCTGCGCGTCGCCGGCATCTCCGACTGAAGACGGGGACGCGGGCGAAGCGGCCCCCGGCGGCGCGAGAGAACGGCCGTCGTGTACGCTATGCCCATGTCCGACTCCGTCGATGCCTCGCCCCTGATCGGCGCGGGTGAGCCGCCCGCGTTCTCCGTCGTCCGCTCCGGCACGGCCCGGCCGAACGGCCGTGAGATCGTGTTCGTCTGCGACCATGCATCGAACCGAATCCCCGCCGCGCTCGGGCGTCTCGGTCTCGACGAACGGCATCTGCTCGACCATATCGCCTGGGATATCGGTGCGGCCGCCGTCGCCGTGAAGCTGATCGAATGGCTCGGCGGGCGAGGGGTCCTCGGCGGTTACTCGCGGCTCGTCGTCGACCTGAACCGTTCGCTCCGCGACGCGAGCGCGTTCGCGCCGATCAGCGACGGCGTGCTGATACCGGGCAATCTCGGCCTCGACGAATCGGCAAAGGCCGCGCGTGCCGAAGCCTTCTACTGGCCTTATCATCATGCCGTCGACCGGGCGCTCGACGACGCGACCTCATCGGAGGCGACGCCGGTCATGATCGCCGTGCACAGCTTCACGCCTCGGCTCCACGGCATCGAACGGCCGTGGCACGTCGGCGTCCTGTGGGACAAGGATCCGCGCTTGCCGCTGCGCCTGCTCGCCGCGCTGCGCTCGCATCGCGATATCGTCGCGGGCGACAACGAGCCGTACTCGGGCCGGCATCCCGCCGATTTCACGATCGATCATCACGCCGAGCCGCGCGGCATCGCGCACGTGAGCCTCGAGATCCGTCAGGACCTGATTCGCGACGAGCCGGGCCAGCGACGCTGGGCCGAGCGCCTCGCCGAGGTGCTCGCCGAAGCGCTCGACACGCCGGAGCTCTACCGGCCTCTGCCTGCGGTCGGCCTCGGGCCGGACGAGAGCGGGGCGGGCCGGCGCCGCGTTCCCGACGTGCGCGGAACGACGGCCGCGGCCGTCGGAGGAGGAGGCGTCCGATGAAGGCGCCCGCGTTCACGCTGGGCGTCGAGGAGGAATATCTCGTCGTCGATCGCACGACGCGGGATCTCGTCGAGGACTTGCCGGCGACGATGCTTACGCAGTGCAAGTCACGGATCGACGGACAGCAGGTCAAACCGGAGTTCATGCGCGCGCAGATCGAGATCGGCACACGCATCTGCAACAGCCTCGCCGAGGTACGCGACTCGCTGACCGTGCTGCGCGGCGCGGTCATCGACGTCGCCGACGAGCATGGGCTCGCGCCGCTCGCCGTCTCGACGCATCCGTTCGCCGTGTGGACGACGCAGAAGCATTCGGAAGGTGCTCGATACCATGCGCTTCGCGAGGAGATGCAGGCGGCCGCGAGGCGCCTCTTGATCTGCGGAATGCACGTGCACGTCGGCATCGAGGACGAAGAGCTCCGCATCGATCTGATGAACCAGTTCAGCTACTTCCTCCCGCATCTGCTCGCGCTGTCGTGCTCGTCGCCGCTGTGGGAGGGTATCGACACGGGGCTCAAGTCGTTCCGTCTCACGGTCTTCGACGGCTTGCCGCGCACCGGCATTCCGGAGCGCTTCGCGAGCTTCGCGGAATTTCGCCGCCTCGTCCGCGTGATGACCGAGGCGGGCATCATCCAGGACGCGACGAAGATCTGGTGGGATCTCAGGCCGAGCGCGCGCTATCCGACGCTCGAGACGCGCATCATGGACGTTTGCACGGACATCGACGACGCGTTGTGTCTCGCCGCGCTCGTCGTGTCGGTGCTGCGGATGCTCTGGCGCTTGCGCTGCGGGAATCAGCGTTGGCGCACGTACTCGCCGATGCTCATCCGCGAGAACCGCTGGCGTGCGATGCGTTACAGCTTCGACCAGGGCTTGATCGATCTCGGCCGCGGCAGGATCGTGCCGTTCGCGCAGCTCCTCGACGAGCTGCTCGAGCTCGTTCGCGAGGACGCCGAAGCGCTCGGCTGCGTGCACGAGGTCGAGCACGCGCGCCGCATCGTGGAGCGCGGCACGAGCGCGCATCGTCAGCTCGCGGTGCGGAAAGCCGCGCTCGACGCCGGGGCTTCCGAAGCGGAGGCGAATATCGCCGTCGTCGATCACTTGATCGAGGAGACACGCCGCGGCGTGCGTCCGGCACCGGCGCCGCACGCCGCCGTCGCGCCGGCCGGAGGTGCGGGGTGAGCGTCGACTCCCTTCGACACGAGCGCGCGCAGGTATCGCGGGCGGCGCCGCCCGAGCCGCAGCGCGAGCGCCGGATGCGAGCGCGGTCGGGCGCGCCGGTCAGCCGCGTGCTTTCGGTCGCGCCGATGATGGAGCGCACCGACAGGCATTGCCGCTACTTCCTGCGGCTCGTCGCGCCGAACGCTTTCCTTTATACGGAGATGGTCACGGCGGCGGCGCTGCGTCACGGCGACCGCGATCGCTTGCTCGCGTTCGACCCGAGCGAGCATCCGGTCGCGCTCCAGCTCGGCGGCAGCGATCCGCACGAGCTCGCGGCCGCGGCACGGGCGGGCGCAGCGGCGGGCTACGACGAGATCGACCTCAATGTCGGTTGCCCGAGCGACCGCGTGCAGGCGGGCTGCTTCGGCGCGGCGCTGATGCGCGAGCCCGAGCGGGTCGCTGCGTGCGTCGCGGCGATGCGCGAGGCGGTCGACGTGCCGGTCACCGTCAAGACGCGGCTCGGCGTCGATCACGACGACAGCTACGAGTTTCTGTGCCGTTTCGTGGAGACGGTCGCGAGGGCCGGCTGCGAGACGTTCATCGTGCACGCGCGCAAGGCGTGGCTCAAAGGTTTGAGCCCGAAACAGAACCGGGACGTACCGCCGCTCGACTACGCACGCGTGCGAAGGCTCAAGCGCGATTTTCCGTCACTCGAGGTGATTCTGAACGGCGGCCTCAAGGACGAGGCGACGGCGCTCGCCGAGCTCGATCACGTCGACGGCGTGATGCTCGGCCGCGCCGCTTACGACGATCCCGTCCTGCTCGGCCGACTCGACGCGGCGATCTTCGGTCACGAGCCGGTGCCGATCGGCGACGCGCTCGACCGTTACTTCGAGTATGCCGAGCGCGAGATCGCGGCAGGGACGCGTCTTCGTGCTTTGACCCGGCATCTGATGGGCGCTTTCGCAGGCCGGCCCGGCGGCAGGCACTGGCGCAGGATGCTGAGCGAGCTGCCGAGAAGCGAGGACGATCGCGCCACGCTCGCTGCGTTACGCGAGCTCGCATGGAACCTCGTCGAGCGTAACGTCCGATACTCCGATTGATCCGGCCGTAACCTTCGTCCGGCATCGTCCGAGCCCAGCCGCTACAATAGCCGCCCGACCCAGCCTTTCGAGAGGTTCGATTCCGTCTATGTCCACCGCGAAGTCTGCGAAGCGTAAGCCTGTTTTGACGATGGCACAGCAGGCCGACATCCACGAGCTTTACGAGGAGGCCGTGCAAGCCGTCGACGCCGAAGTCGAGTATCTCGTCGACACGTTCAAGACTTTGCGGGGGCGAGAGCCGATCAGCTTCCGCGAGGATTTCTGCGGCACGGCGAGTGCCGCGTGCGAGTGGGTGCGCACGGGCAAGAATCGCATCGCGATCGGCGTCGATATCGACGAGGACACGCTCGAGTGGGGACGCGCGAATCGCGTCGGGCGGCTTCCCGAGAAGGACCGCACGCGCGTCAAGCTCATACACGGCGACGTCAGGACGGTCGAGACGGAGCCGGTCGACATCATCGGCGCGTTCAATTTCAGCTACTACTGCTTCAAGACGCGCAAGGAGCTCGGCGGCTATTTCCGGCACGCGAGAACCGCGCTGAACGACGATGGGTTGTTCGTTCTCGACGTCTTCGGCGGCTCGGAGGCGTTCTCCGTGCAGAAGGAAAAGACGAAGTACGAGGATTTCACGTACATCTGGGACCAGGCCGAGTTCGATCCGATCACGCATCGGATGCTCTGCCACATCCATTTCAAGTTCCCGGACGGATCCAAGATCAAGAACGCCTTCACGTACGACTGGCGGATCTGGACGATGCCGGAGCTCCGGGAGCTGCTCGACGAAGCCGGCTTCTCGAAGGTCCGCGTCTACTGGGAAGGGGAGGACGACGAGGGCGAGCCGAGCGGCGAGTACTACGAGGCCGAGACCGGCACGCCGGATCCCGCCTGGATCGCCTACGTCGTCGCGGAGAAATAGCCCGGCCGGTTGCCGCGCGGTCGCGCCGCGGCGACAATGCGGCGCCGCCGCGGCGGGCGGCGGGTCCCGCCCCGGCGCGCGGGAGCGGGCCGATACGTCCTGCCACGTTCGCTCCGAAGGCGTCCAAGCCGGTTTCGACCGCGGCCGGACGGGGCGCGGTCCGCGTGCGGGGAAGCACGTGACGGACCTGCGGCTCCACGTATAATCCGGGTTAACTTGGCTCCGCACTCAGCCGAAGGAAGCCATGGGTAGGGAAGTCGAAGTTGCGATCCTGTTCGCCGACGTGGTGGGCAGCACGCAGCTTTACGAGCAGCTTGGCGACGCCCAGGCTCGCGAGATGGTGGGCCGATGTCTCGCGATCATGCGCGAGGCGACCGAGTCTTGCGGAGGCACCGTCATCAAGACGATGGGCGACGAGGTCATGGCGACCTTCCCGACCGCCGACGAGGCGATGAACGCCGCCCGGCGCATGCAGGAACAGATCTCGAACGCCCCCGAGCTCGCCCACCAGCACGGCCACGTCTCGATCCGGATCGGGTGCCACTTCGGTCCGGTCGTCCAGGAGCAGCGGGATATCTTCGGCTCGGCCGTGCACATCGCGAACCGCATGACGAGCCAGGCGAAGGCGAAGCAGATCATCACGACCCTGTCGACCGTCGAGCGGATGTCGCCCGAGTGGCAATCGATGGCGCGCCAGATCGACGTCGCGACCGTGCGAGGCAAGGCCGACGAGGTCATCCTGTTCGAGGTGCTGTGGCAGCCCGACGAGGCCACGAGCATGCTGCCGACGGTGCCGTGGACGAAGCAGGCGAACCGGCGGCCGAAGCGTTTGAGCCTGCGCTATCAGGGCAAGGAAATTCTAGTCGGCGAGGGCCGTAAGAGCGTGACGCTCGGACGTGCCGAGGACAACGACCTCGTCATCAAGGGCAATCTGATCTCGCGTCTGCACGCCCGCGTCGAGGCGAGCCGCGACAAGTTCACGCTCATCGACGAGAGCACGAACGGAACGTTCGTGCACACGAGCAGCGGCGAGGAGATCTTCGTGCGCCGCGACAGCACGCAGCTGACCGGCGAGGGCGTGATCGGCCTGGGCCGAGCGGCGCGGCCGGGCACGCCGCTCGCGGTGCATTACGTCGTCGAGGACTGAGTGAAAGAGTCCGACCCGCGCACGGGTCGGACCCCTGATCCCGTCAGCCGAGCGCCTCGACGACCCGGCGATGCTCCTCGCGGAGCCGTTTCGGCAAGCGGTCCCCGAACTGCTCGAAGTACGCGCCGAGATCCTTCATCTCGTTACGCCACTGCTCGGGCTCGACCGCGAGAAGCTGCTCGAGCGTTTGCGGCGAGACGTCGAGGCCCGACACGTCGAGATCCTCCGGGCGGGGCAGATAGCCGATCGGCGTCTCCACGGCACCGGCGCGGTTCTCGCAGCGCTCGATGATCCAGCGCAGCACGCGCAGGTTCTCGCCGAATCCCGGCCACAGGAATTTCCCGTCCGGGCTCCGCCTGAACCAGTTCACGTGGAAGATCTTCGGCAGACGGCTCGAGCGTTCCGCGAAGCTCAGCCAGTGCGCCCAGTAGTCGCCGAAGTTGTAGCCGCAGAACGGCTTCATCGCCATCGGATCGCGTCGCACGATGCCGACCTTGCCGGTTGCGGCCGCGGTCGTCTCCGACGCGACGCTCGCGCCGACGAGCACGCCGTGCGCCCAGTCCTTCGCCTCGTAGACGAGCGGCGCGAGCTCGCGGCGACGGCCGCCGAAGATGAGCGCGGAGATCGGCACGCCTTCCGGCGCCTCCGCGAGACTCGAGTAGCTCGGGTTCTGCTTCGCGGAGACGGTGAAGCGCGAGTTCGGATGCGCGGCGGGGCCGTTGCCCGGCTCGTACGGCTT
>Ga0207873_1000432_pt1 | contig 46262 bp, 27 predicted proteins | sample BGWIniCompost_FD_187373 | JGI IMG/M metagenome (GOLD analysis project Ga0207873, IMG submission 187373) | Cellulose adapted compost microbial communities from Newby Island Compost Facility, Milpitas, CA, USA - BGW Initial Compost (SPAdes)... ...
GACCAACCGACAGCGCCGTAACCTAAATATGCTTGGCAGAGTGCTGAAGCTAAAGCCGGAACTCCGGATCAATCTGCATTACCTGCCGGGAGCCACTGATGAACTCGACATGCTCGCGGCATTCGAAGCAAAGAAGCGATACATTCTCAGGATCGACACGCTACGCGAAGAAGAACCCAACGCTGCACAACTGAAGGAGATCGAAGCCTTGTCCATCAACGACAGCGCCTTTGTGAATTACCTTAACCGCCGACTCCTGTTTGAAGGCTCCCTCTCTCCCATCGAAAAGTGCAAACGTTACGTCGGAAGACGACGTCTGCAAAACCGGATGGAAGCCATTATCAACAACCGCAAGAAACTCATCAACGACTATCTGCTGACTGAACAACAACTCCCTCCCGAGGCATTCGCGTTTGTTGAGGAGCCGGATAGAACGAGTGACGGGTTGCCGAAGTTTGAAGTGACGTTTGATGTTTATGAATAATGTGCGCAAGTATTGAAGTGTTGGAGTGTTGAAGTTGTCTGTACTCGACAGATGCCATCCTGAGCCCGGAGGGCGAAGGATCTTGGGATAACGCACGATCTAAATGACAGGCGCCTTTTTTATCTATTTGAACTCCGACATTTCAACTCTTCACGTTACAAATCCGTGATCTTCTTAAACTTCGGTGCGAACAGGTGCATTACGACCCACGCGACGAGGTAAGCGATGCCGCAGACGACAAACAGGATGGCATAGCCCTTCTCCAACTGACCGAGCTGCGTGAAGTGTTTGAGCAGAAGGCCGGCAGCCCAGGCGATGAGAATGCCTCCGAATGCTCCGGCCATGCCTCCAATGCCTGTAACTGACGCGACGGCCTTCTTGGGAAACATGTCTGATACGGTTGTGAAGATGTTGGCCGACCAGGCCTGATGCGCCGCGGTGGCAATGGAAATCGTAGCCACGGCAAGCCAAGTATTTATTTCACCAAGTGTAGAAGCGAACAACACACACAAAGGAAACAGGGCATAAATAAACATGGCTGTTTTCCTCGCCTTGTTCGCATCCATCCCGCTATTGATAAACCTTTTAGGAAGCCATCCGCCAAGAATACTTCCAAAGGTCGACACAATGTAAACAACCGCAACGGCTACAGGCCACTCGATTACCATGTGTTGCTGACCTTCGGCCATATGCCGCGCATTCTCCCCTTCCAGAAACGCCGGCAACCAAAACAGGAAGAACCACCAAATTGGATCCGTCAGGAACTTTCCGAAGAAAAACGCCCAGGTTTGACGATATCCCAGCAACCGAAACCATGACACCTTTTCTGTCGAGGCCGCTTCAGCAGCGACTTCGTCCTTATCACTGTGTATGTAGTCGTATTCAGCCTGCGTGAGTTTGTTCTCTGCAAGTTTTTCCTCGGGGCTCTTGTACGACTGGAACCAGAATAGCAGCCAAATCAAGCCAATTGCACCAGTGAGAATGAAAGCCCACTCCCATCCCATCGACGCGGCGATGTACGGCACTGTGAGCGGCGCAACAATCGCACCGATGTTTGTACCGGAATTGTAAATCCCGGTAGCGAGAGCGCGCTCCTTCTTTGGAAACCAAATGGCAATGGTCTTATTTGCTGCAGGAAAGTTTCCGGCTTCTGTTACACCAAGAGCAGCCCTCCAGAATCCAAACCCAAAAGTGCTGCGTGCGAAGGCGTGACCGATGGCTGCCAGACTCCAACCAAAGAGTGCGATGCCATAGCCTCTCTTCGTTCCCAGCTTGTCAATCAGTCGTCCGACACCCAACATACCCAACGCATACGCGATCTGGAAGGCCATAACAACGTACGAGTAATATAACTCCTGATTCGCCTCATCTTCGCCGAACATGCCAATGTCCGACAACGTCGTTTTCAGAAGTCCCAGTACGTTGCGGTCAAGGTAATTGATAGTAGTCGCGAAGAACACCAGTGCGCAGATGCGCCACCGGTACCTTCCGATCTGCTCGTTGAGTTTTTCCACGGTCGGTTGGTTTAGGGTTTAACATGAAAGCCGGCGAGCCGGGTCGCGTCAATTCCTGATGCGTCGTATGATCTCCAATGCCTCCCCTACTTTCTGTGTAAGCAACGACCAGTTTTTATTCGCGATGATTTCTTTTGTAAACAACTGCGAGCCCATGCCGACGCACATCACGCCTGCGTTGAACCAGGCCTTCAGGTTTTGCTCGGTGGGCTCCACACCTCCAGTAGGCATAATTTGCAGTCCCGGTACTACCGGCATAATGGCTGACACGAATCCCGGGCCCAGCACCGATCCCGGAAACACCTTAATGACCGCTGCACCCAGGTCTCTCGCATTAACAATCTCTGTCAACGTTGCACATCCGGGCGCCCAGGCAATGTCATGCGCCTTGCACACAGTCGCCATTTCAGGCCTGAGAATTGGCGACACAATGAAATGCGCACCAGCATCAATAAACCGCTTCGTCGTATCGGCATCGAGAACGGTACCTATTCCGAGGATAAGGTCCGGGTATTGGCTGGCGTGCGTAAGTAGTTGGGTGAAGACGTCATACGCATTGCCGCCGCGGTTCGTAAACTCGAAAACCCTGACGCCACCTGCATATGCTGCGTCGACAACTGCCTTTGCTGTATCGATATCCGCATGATAGAAGACGGGGATCATTCCCGTTTCTTTCATGGAGGTGATAACTGTGGGGATGGAGAATCTCATGTACTAAAGTGTTGAAGTGTTGGAGTGTTGAAGTTGCCTTCTATACATCATCGTGATACTCGTCCGGAAGCGTCGCCTTTCATGAGTTTTTCGACTTCCTCGACGGTGACGAGGTTGAAGTCGCCCTTGATGGTGTGTTTGAGGCATGAAGCCGCGACAGCGAAGTTCAGCGCGCGCTGGTCGTCGTCAGGATAGGTAAGCAATCCGTAGATGAGTCCACCCATGAACGAATCGCCAGCACCCACGCGGTCGACAATGTGCGTGATCTGATAAGTAGGCGCCTGGTAAAGCTTCTTTCCATCCCACAAGACACCTGACCATGAATTGTGGTTCGCGTTCACGGAACCACGCAGCGTGATGATGACCTTTTTCGCTTTCGGAAAACGCGCCATGAGCTGACGGCCCACCGATTCGTATGCAGCGCCGGTGACGTGTCCCGCTGTGACGTCAACTCCTTCTGGTTTGATACCGAAGACCATCTCAGCATCTTCTTCATTTCCAAGGATCACATCGCAGTGTTTGACGAGTTCTTCCATGACCTCGCCTGCCTTTTTACCCCACTTCCAGAGTTTTGCCCGGTAGTTGAGGTCGGTGGAAACGGTAATGCCTTTTTTAACTGCCGCTTCAATTCCTTCCTGACATACTTCAGCAGCGCCCTGAGACACGGAGGGCGTGATGCCGGTCCAGTGGAACCACGACGCCCCGTCCAAAGCTTTATCCCAGTCGATCGTTCCTTTTTTGATAGTAGCCAGTGAGCTGTTCGCCCGGTCGTACACTACCTTGCTGGCGCGGCTCACTGCGCCTGTCTCCAGGAAATATATTCCAATGCGGTCGCCACCGCGGTGGATGCAGTCTGTTCTTACGTTGTGTTTACGGAGCGTCGCGACTGCAGCTTCGCCAATATCATTCTTGGGAAGGCTGGTGACGAACCGTGCGTCGATGCCGTAGTTCGCCAGCGATACTGCGACGTTCGCTTCGCCGCCTCCAAACGATGCTTCCAGCGTTGTTGCCTGTGAAAAGCGAAGGAATTCAGGCGTTGCCAGCCTGAGCATAATTTCTCCAAAAGTAACGACTCGAGTCATAGATGTTTAGTGATAAAAGAATCTCTGGTTTTTGTTGTATTGTTACAGTTTCAATTAAAAGCGATCAATGATCCGGAGTCAAAGAGGGTACAATAGTAGCTCCGCCATAAGGGGGGTGAAAATATTGAACAAAAAACTATATTCCGAATCATTTTATATTGCAAGTGCAATCGATTGCGCAAGATAGGCTAAATGAAGGTATGTCCAAGAAATTTCTGAAGATTCATCCCGACGACAACGTGCTGGTAGCGCTGGCGGATCTTAAGGCGGGAGAACCCATCATCAACGGACTCGCGGCAGTACACGATGTACCGGCAAAACATAAGATCGTTATACACGACCTCCAACCCGGGGAGCCAATCAAGATGTACGGCATCACAGTAGGCAAAACGGTCGCCCCCATTGCTGCCGGCTCGGCCATAACAACACAAAATGTTAAGCATCAGGCGTCAGCGTATTCAGGACGAACGGCTACCGTCAACTGGACACCACCCGACGTGTCGCGTTGGCGGAACGCAACATTCGACGGCTACCACCGACCCGATGGACAAGTGGGCGTTGCCAACTACTGGCTCGTAGTACCACTCGTCTTCTGCGAAAACAAGAACGTCGAGGCTATTCGCGACGCCTTCGAAGAAGGTCTGGGCTTTGCAAAAAATGATGCCTACAAAAATTTCGTCAATGACCTGGTTCAGTTATACAAAGCCGGTGATCTCGACGCAATAGCCCGCGCATCTTTGCGCAATGGTGTTGGCGCCCCGCGCCAGCGCCTGTTTGAAAACATCGATGGCATCAGGTTCCTCACCCATGAAGGCGGGTGTGGCGGCACCAGGCAGGATGCCGAGGCGCTGTGCCGGCTTATCGCAGGGTACATTCACAATCCCAATGTCGCGGGAGCCACCGTCCTAAGCCTCGGATGCCAGAACGCGCAGGTCCAACTCCTCAAGGACAAGCTGGCTGAAAAGAATTTCGACAATCGGAAGCCGCTCATTATTGTCGAGCAACAAAAGGGCACCGAGCAGGAAATGCTCGAAACGGCGATCCGCGAAACTTTCATGGGACTTGCCGAGGCCAACAAGCTCAAACGTCAGCCGGCACCCCTCAGCAAACTGGTCGTGGGTCTCGAATGTGGAGGTTCGGATGGTTTTTCGGGTATCTCGGCAAATCCGGCTATCGGACATACATCCGACCTGCTTGCCGCCGTTCATGCAACCACTATACTCTCGGAATTCCCGGAACTGTGCGGCGTAGAACAGGAACTCATCAACCGAAGCGTCGATGACAACACCGCGAATCGCTTCATTGAACTTATGCGTGCCTATGAGCGTGCTGCGGTCGCCTCGGGTTCGGGATTCGATATGAACCCTTCGCCGGGGAACATTCGCGACGGACTTATTACTGACGCTATGAAGTCGGCGGGCGCCGCCAAGAAAGGTGGGACTTCCCCCGTCACCGACGTTCTTGACTACGGTGAATACGTTAGGCGTCCCGGTCTCAACCTTCTGTGCACGCCTGGAAACGACGTTGAGAGTACAACCGCAATGGCAGGCGCTGGGGCAACTATCATCCTGTTTACCACCGGCCTGGGTACCCCAACAGGAAATCCAATTGCCCCCGTCATTAAAGTCTCATCCAATTCCAGACTGGCTGCCCGAATGCCCGACATTATCGATGTCGACGCAGGACCCATCATTTCCGGTAAGAGCACCATCGAAGAAATGGGCGAGAAGATTTTGGAGTTCGTGATTGAAGTTGCCAGTGGACGGAGGAAGACGAAGGCCGATCAGCTGCATCAGACGGATTTTATTCCATGGAAGAGAGGAGTTTCTCTCTAGCTGCAGAAGCACCCGATAACTATCGGGGCATACGCAGATCGTCATTCGCCACTGTCTCCCCGTCTGGATTTTCTGTTGCATTATTTTCAACTTCCAACCTACAACCTTTCACCTATGAGTTCATCCATGACCCGGCGTGATTTTCTGACAATGGGTGTAGCGGGTCTGACGATTTCTGCCGCCGGTGCGCCACGACGTGTTAACGCCCAAGCGAAAGGATCACGCGACATACACGTATTCTCCAAACACTTGCAGTGGCTCGACTACAAACACATGGCGGAGTTTGCCGCAGAATGTGGATTCGATGGCGTTGATCTAACAGTACGTCCGGGTGGTCATGTGGAGCCGGCTCGTGTTACGACGGATCTTCCCGCCGCAGTAAAAGCGGTGCAGCGCGCCGGAAAGAAGGTTGGCATGATCACGACCGCGATCACGGACGCAAATGCTCCTGACACGGTACCTATTCTTGAAACAGCCTCGCGCCTTGGAATACGATGTTACCGCATGGGCTGGATCGATTATGATCCCAACAAAACCATCGAAGCCAACCTTGACGACATCCTGCAAAAGATCAGGGCACTTGCCGAACTAAATCGCAAATACAAAATCAAAGGTGGCTATCAAAACCACGCCGGCGTGAGTTTCGGTGCACCCGTGTGGGATCTCGCCCGGATTCTCAACCAGGTCAATTCTCCATGGCTTGGATGCCAGTACGATATCCGTCATGCGATGGTAGAAGGCGCAACTGCGTGGAAGCTTGGCTTTGAATACATCAAGCCCCGCATAAACTCGCTTGACATTAAAGACTTCGCCTGGAAACAAGCGGATGGGAAATGGATTACAGAAAACGTGCCGTTAGGCAAAGGCATGGTTGACTACGAAACATTCCTCCCATTGGCACGGACCCTGCAGGGCGACATACCGATAAGTATGCACTTCGAATATTCCCTGGGCGGAGCAGAGCACGGCGGTAAATCGCCGACCATGTCTGCGGAAGACATTATGCGCCTAATGAAGGCCGACCTGCAGTACCTCAAGGAACGACTTTAACACCACATACCCCTACCCTAACCTATGAAAAAAAGAATGCTCACCCTGCTGCTGGCGCTCGCTGTGATGCAGCCTGTGCTTTCGCAACAACGCAGCCTTCCGGAACGATTGGGCTATCCGGCCGAAACAAAACTTCTCATTATTCATGCCGATGACATTGGAGTCTCTCACTCAGAAAACGCGGCATCCCTGAAGGCATTTGCCGGAGGGATGGTATCGTCGGGAAGCATTATGGTCCCCTGCCCCTGGTTTCCTGAAATTGCGGAGTATGCACGCAACAACCCATCGGCTGACCTTGGCCTCCACCTTACCCTGACAGCAGAATGGAAACACTACAAATGGGGACCGGTTGCTCCACGTGAAAAAGTACCAAGTCTTGTCGACGAAAACGGCTTTCTTTATCCTGATGTAGCCCCGGTCGTATCAAAAGCGACGGTCGAAGACGTCGAGACCGAATTGCGCGCGCAAATCGAACGGGCAAAAAAATTCGGCATTGATCCTACCCACTTTGATTCACACATGGGTACACTGTTCGCCAAACCTGAGTTTCTCAAAATTTACATTGAACTCGGTCGCGAATACAAGGTACCGGTATTGCTCATCAGCCAAATTACTTCAGCTTTTCCCGGCTTAACCAACGAGAAAGATGTTCTCCTGGATCAGGTGTTCATCGCATCCCCGGCCGATTACAAGAACGGCATGAAAGAATTTTACACCAAGACGCTGAAGTCAGTGCAACCCGGCGTTAGCTGCCTGATCATACATACTGCTTTCGACGATGCAGAGATGCAGGCAGTCACGATAGATCACCCGGACTACGGAGCCGCATGGCGCCAGGCTGACCTCGACTTCTTCACAAGCGAGACATGCAAGCGTATCCTGCAGGAAGAAAAAATTCAATTGATTACCTGGAGGGAAATTCGCGACAAGCTACTACGCTGATGTCATTGCTTTAGTCCGAAACCGAGGAACACGCCATCCAGAGCGCTTTCGGGGAAGAGGTAGTATTTGAATACCTCTTTTTCACCGTTGATTTCGAGTACACCCTTGCAGATAAGGTCGGTGTGATCCAGATCTTCCTGATTGATCAGATCGTGTACTTCGGGCAGAACATCGATAAGAGGTTTCGACTCGAGTTCGGGCAATGCCGGTAATGTTGTTGCCTTCCACACGTTGGTAACGAGTCGATCGCGACTTATCGTAAAGCGGAAGACAGGCATGCCGTCAAGCAGGCGTTCGATCACCCGTTCACGATCGCGAATGGTCAACTCGGCACGCTTGAGTTGGGTAATGTCCTTTGTAATGATGAACATGCCTACCGTTTCATTGCGTTCGTTCCGGAACGGAATGCGTGAAGTCGTGGCCCAGGTAACATCGCCATTGGCGAACACAGCGCGTTCTTCCTGATTGAGGATAGGCTGTCCTGTACGGATGAGTTCCTGTTCCTCGCGGAAGGCCTTGTCGGCGTGTTCCTTGGAGAAAAAGTCGTAGTCGGTCTTTCCAACCATTTCTTCGGGTGACATCCGGAAGCGTTCGGCTTTTGCCCTGTTGATGCGGAGTATGCGGCTCTGACGGTCCTTGTAGGTAATCCTGTCCGGCAGATATTCCATCAGCACGTTGAACATGCTCTTTTCGAGCGCAAGGTTTTCCTGCATCTTTCGCATCTCCTCGGCCTGGCGATGCATTTGCTCCTGCGTGGCCTGCATCTCCTCCATATTTTGTCGCATTTCTTCCTCCTGTGCGCGGAGTTCTTCGGCGTGTTGTTGCGACTCCTGCAGCAGCTTGCGCGTTCTGTCGTTGATGCGCGCATTGGAGATGGTAGAAGCAATGATCTCTGCCACCTGCTCAACGAAAGCAATCTCGTGTTCCTCGTACGCTTTGAAGCTAGCCATTTCAAGGACACCCTCAACCTCGTCGTTGACTTTCAGGGGCACGAGAAGAAGCGAAGACGGATTAGCGCCACCAAGGCCGGACGTAATGTTGACATAGTTTTGCGGCACCTTCTTCATGAAGATCGTCCGCTTTTCGAGATAGCACTGACCGACAAGTCCGTTTCCAATATCGAACTTCTTCTGCAAGTATTTCTTGCGTTCGAATGCGTAGCAGGCGATAAGTTCAAGGTGCTTTTCTTCTCCGTTCTCTTCGCTGAGAATGAACATGCCGCCCTGATTGGACTTAGTGTATTTTACCAGTTCGGAAATAATGAGACCTGCGAGCGAGCGGTAGTCGTCGTTACGGCGCAATATGTCGGCAAACTTGGCGAGTCCTGCTGTCGTCCAATTTCGTTTTGCGTCTTCTTCGTTAATGCTCTTAAGCTTTTGTCGCATTTGAAGAAGTGAGTTGCCGAGGACGTCGTTTTCGCCCACCGCTTTGAAATCGTGGTCGACGTTGCCGTCGCCAATAGCGCGCGCGAATTCACTTGCCTTCTGCAGGTTATCACTCAGCCGGTTGGCGGCATCGATGATAGGACGCAATTCATCTTCGGCGGAAACCGCATTGCCGGTCGTGTCTCCTTCTACAAGCTTGTTAAGTACATCGATTGCCTGAGAAAGTGAGCGGCGCATTCTCCGGAACACCCGGAAACCACCAACGAGGAGGATGGCAAGCGTTAGACCTCCAGCGACGAGAATGATGATATACGATCTATAGGCCAGTACGTCGATGGACGCAAGCCTGTCCGACACGGCGCTTTTGACATCGTCTTTTAGCAATTGATGATGACGGGCGTAACGTTCCTGCAATCGGTCGAGCGTCTGCAGTTTCGGAACGAGAAACGCTTCCTGTTCGGATTTGAAATATGCGAGCGCCGCACTGTCGGCAAAGGCATCTATGGTGTGAGTGCCAATCCATTGATCGACGTCCTGTCCCACCCGTTCAATGGCGATGAGCACGCGGTCGAGGGAATCGACCTGGGACTTTACACTCCCGGAAAAAGCAGAACTATTGTTTCGGATCTTAGCAATTCCAGGAATGAGCGACTTTTCGCGGATGCTGTTACGATACGACGCGTTTGTTGTGTCGCCGCGGAGCATGTCAGTGCGCAAAGCGAAGGCATAGGAACTCACGTCGTCGTGTAATTGCTCCAGCGCTTCAGCAAGGGGTTGGTAGTTCGAGCGGGTTACTGTTGACGCACCACTAATAGTGGAGCTGTGCCAAACGAGCCAGGCAACCGTACCGATCTGGATGATGGCGATCAGGACAATACCCAGCCAAATCCTTCCGCGGAGCCCAGAGAATTTTAAAAAATGCAACCCTTTCCTAAACATGAAACCGCCCTACGGGCAACCTTGGGTTTATATCAAAAAATGCCCATTACAGCAGATCAAAATAACCCAATTCAAGGAAAGGAATATTGTCAAAAATGGGCCAGAAAATCACATGGGTACGACAATGGCGCAATTGTGCCGCCTGTTACTCGGCCACACCATCGCTTATAGCAAGACTTGCGTAGAGCAATGCACCAAGGCCCTTGTAATCATTTATTCTCGTTTCGCCGCCGATATAGTAGGCGTAATCCCCCTCCGACACCTTTGGATTCAACGTACCCACCTTCACCGTTTGGTCCAAATACAGGTTGCCGGCGTCATCATACCACGTGTAGTTGTCGACTATTGCTTTGAATGCATCGTGAGCGCGTTGGCGGTAGGACGTATCCAGCCATCCGTGATTCGCGCCTTTCGCAAAGCCGTACGCGAACATAGCCGACGACGAGGTTTCAATCCAGTTGTCGGGTTGCGCGCCTTTGTCCGTTACCTGGTACCATAACTTTGAATCCTCGTTTTGATATCTGGCGAGGCTGGCAGCCAGGTCCTGGAACAAAATGAGTATTTCAGTGCGGTCCTTGTGGTTCTCGGGAAGGTATTCAAGACAGTCGGCCACTGCCATGAAATACCAGCCGATTGCGCGACTCCAGAATGATGGAGAAGCACCCGTAACGGGATCGGCCCACACCTTGTTTTTCGACTCATCCCATCCGTGATACATGAGACCCGTGATGGTGTCGCGTGTGTGTTTTGAGATTAGTTCTATCTGCAGTGCCGCTTCGTCGTACCACTCGGGCTTGTTGAACACTGTAGCATATTGCATGGAAAACACATCGGCCATGTAAATGCCATCCAACCACATCTGGTACGGATAGATTTCTTTGTGCCAGTATCCGCCTTCTGAAGTTTTCGGTTGATGCTCCAAGTGATCAATGAGTTGTTCGGCCGCAGTCTTGTATCTGACGTCGCCCGTCTCTTCATACATAAACAGACAAAGCCGACCCGGAAGGATATCATCGAGTCGATATTGCGTCACATCGTACGCGTCGGCACGAATGGTGCCTTCAGGTAAGAGAAACAGGTCGAGCCAATTTTTGCAGTAATCAAAATACTCCTGGCGACCGGTTCTCTTCCAAAGTTCGAAGCCGGCGTTGAGAAACATGCCGTGTTCGTATGTCCACGATCCCGGAGAGATGATCGTGAAGTTCTCGGGATTGGGATAGAAGTTCAGGGAACTCTCAAAGATCTTCGAAGGCCAGTCGATCGTGTCGCCTTTGGCAAAGGCGGCATAGGATTCGAGATAAGTAAGCGAGAGACGGTCATCGTGCTCCAGAGTGCCCTGTCTGACTTGCGGTTGCGCATCGGAAGTCGCCGATATCATCATCGTGTATTGCGGTTCGGCCGAGGGAAAGGGATAAGTGATTTTCAGCACTTCCGCAGTGCCATCGTTATTGGTATCAATGAGCTCGCTTTCTAGTGGTCTTCTGAAGTGCAGATCCGTTACCCTGAAGCCGGACTGGTCCAACTGAGGAAGGCGTTTGGTGACTTCGCTCCAGTCGACTGCCACCACGGCTGTTTCGTCCCGGGGTCGTTCGTAATTTCTCCGGACGACAACGAGGATGCTATCGGAATCGGGTTGTCGTTCCTGTAACGGGTCGCATGCCAGGAGGGCCGCAGCGATCAGGATGAGGGGTATTCTCATGGATAATGATAAGGAAAGTTTTGGGGGAGTCATGAGTAGCCCGGACGTGCCGGGCTACTTCATGGAATCAACTACCCTTCACCACAAAGAGTAATCTTGAATGCTTAAAATGGTGCTCGATGCGCAATCGATTGCATATATACAGGGTTATTTTGAATTTGTCAAACATTGGTCGAAAAAGTTTTTTCCGGTCCCGTCTTTCGGGTTTTTGTGCCTATATTGCGCAACCGATTACACACCGCGATTTCGCGTTATCAACCATGAGCATATCTTACACTGTGCGTCATGCTGTGCATCCTGACGAGGTTCGGTCGTATTCGACACAACAGATAAGGGACGCATTCCTGATCGACCAGGTATTTGTCGCAGACCACATTCAACTCGTCTACACGCATTACGACAGGTATATAGCTGGTGGCGCCATGCCTCTTTCGACCCCGGTCCGCCTGGAAACGATCCCTCCCCTTCGCTCGGACTATTTCCTGGAGCGCCGCGAAATGGGCATCATAAACGTTGGTGCGCCCGGATCAGTGATGGCGGATGGCACAGCATATTCGCTCGGATTTGGGGATGCCCTTTATCTGGGTCGTGGTGTCCGGGACGTGGCATTCAATCCCTCCGGCGAAGGTACCGCACTGTATTACATCAATTCGGCGCCGGCCCACGCGACATACCCGTCACGAAAGGTCGCGTTTTCGGAAGCGGATACATTAGAGGCGGGACAAGGCGAGAATGCCAATCGGCGCACCATCAGAAAACTGCTCGTCAACAGTGTCCTTCCCACCTGCCAGCTTCAGATGGGATTTACCGAACTGAAGACCGGCAGCGTATGGAACACCATGCCAGCCCACACGCACGATCGGCGGATGGAGGTATATTTCTACTTCGGATTGCCGGAAGGTCAGGTGGTATGCCATTTTATGGGGCAGCCGGCTGAAACGCGTCCGCTTTGGCTCAGCAACCATCAGGCGGTAATCTCTCCACCATGGTCGATACACTGTGGCGCAGGTACATCGAGTTATTCCTTCATTTGGGGGATGGCCGGTGAGAACCTGGATTATGGCGACATGGATGGTCTGCTACCTGCAGATATGAGATGATGGACCTTTTCGACCTCACCGGCAAACGCGCAGTGGTTACGGGCGGTACCCACGGACTGGGCATGGCCATGGCAAAAGGCCTGGCGCGCGCCGGCGCTGAACTGATTATTACGGGCAACACGCCGGAGAAGATGAAGGCCGCACTGGCTGAATACAAGAAGGCTGGATTCAAGGCTACGGGCTACCTGTTTGACGTTACTGACGACGAACAGGCACAGCACTACGTCGACTCCATTGAAGGTGAAGTTGGACCCATTGACATCCTGGTCAACAATGCCGGAATCATCAAGCGAATTCCCGCCACAGAAATGGAGACAGCGGATTTCAGGCGGGTGATTGATGTCGACCTGATAGGCCCCTTTATCATGTCGAAATACGCCGGAAAAAAAATGATTCGCCGACGCGCAGGAAAAATTATAAATATTTGTTCTATGATGAGCGAGCTGGGGCGGAACACCGTTTCGGCATACGCCGCTGCGAAGGGAGGACTGAAGATGCTTACGCGGAACCTGGCTACCGAGTGGGCAAAGTACAACATTCAGGTAAACGGCATAGGTCCCGGATACTTCCGTACATCTCAGACTGCGCCTCTGATCGTTCCCGGAAACCCGTTCAATGAATTCATCATAAGCCGGACTCCAGCGGGCCGATGGGGCGATCCTGACGACCTCGCCGGAACGGTTGTATTCCTGGCCTCAAAAGCCAGCGACTTCGTCAACGGACAAATTATATACGTCGATGGCGGTATCCTTGCAACCATCGGGAAACCGGCCAACGAATCATAAAGACACAATAACTTATCCCATTAGCACTGCCCTATTATGACATAGCACCAATTTCAACACTCCAACACTTCAACACTTGAGCACTTTCCCATGCCTACCATTCACGATATCGCAAAGGAACTCAACATTACGGCCTCTACGGTGTCCCGAGCGCTGAACAACCATCCGCGCATCAGTGAGGCCACGAAGAAGGCCGTGCTAAAGGTTGCCAAGCGACTCAACTATCAACCGAACCACATTGCAGCCGCGCTGAGAAACGGGCGAAGCAACATCATTGGCATAATCGTGCCTACAGCGGATCGCAGCTTCTTCGGATCAGTAATACGGGGTATTGAAGAGGTGGCGAAGAAGGCGCATTACAACGTCATGATCTGCCAGTCGCACGACGACTACGAAAGCGAAGTGTCGACGGTGGAAGCGCTGCTCAACGCACGCGTTGATGGCATCATGGTTTCGTTCGCAAAGAATACGGAGAACTTTGATCACTTTAAGAAGGTACACGACAAGGGTATTCCTCTCGTTTTGTTTGATCGTTCCTTCCCTGGACTTGATGTGAGCCAGGTAGTCATCGACGACTACCTGGGGGCCTATCAGGCAACGGAACATCTCATACAACAAGGATGCCGTCGCATCGCGCATTTCACGAGTGTCAAGAAGATCAGCATTTACAAAGAGCGCCTTCGCGGATACCGGGAGGCACTCGAGGCATACAATATTCCCTACCGTAGCGAACTTGTGCTTGAGAGCTACCTTCAATTTGAAGACGGACTTGAAGGACTCAATCGCCTCCTTGATCTTGACGAGTGGCCCGACGCCATCTTCTCAGCCAGCGCCTACAGCGCCGTAGCTGCGCTCACAGCATGCAAGGAACGAGGTATACTCGTACCGGATCAGATTGCCATTGTTGGCTTCGCCAACGAAGCCTTCACCTCTTTCTGCGACCCTCCCATGTCGACCGTTGACCAGCAAAGTATGCAGATTGGCACTGCCGCCGCGGAAATCTTTCTCGAACAGATCACCGTCGGACGCGATCGCTTTGTACCTAAACGAATCGTGCTTACGCCTGAGCTCCTTATCCGCAAATCGTCGCTGAAGAACCCAGTGAAATTAAGCCAGAAATGATAACTTACGCCGCCGGACCATCGGGGGTCCAATTAACTCCCTCGCAAATGACGACGAAGACGTTTTTAACTGAAGACTTCCTCCTGTCAAACGAATTTGCACGCACGCTCTATCACGACTACGCAAGCAAGCAACCCATAATTGATTACCATTGCCACCTCCCGCCCAGCGACATCGCTGAGGATACGCGCTTCGAGAACCTCACTGCAATATGGCTCGCTGGCGACCACTACAAATGGAGGGCTATGCGCGCGTTGGGTATTCCGGAGAAATACATCACCGGAGACGGCAGCCCTATCGATAAGTTTCGCAAATGGGCGTACACCGTCCCGTATACGGTACGTAATCCTCTCTTCCATTGGACCGTATTGGAACTTAAGCGCTATTTTGATATTGACGAATTGCTCACGGAAAAAACTGCCGACGCAATCTACCAGACGTGCACAGATAAACTTCAGACGCCGCCCTTTCAAACCCGGAATCTCCTGAAGCGCATGCAGGTGCGTGTCGTGTGCACGACGGACGATCCTGTCGATTCGCTCGAGCACCACCGAAAGATCGCGGCCAGCGACTTTGGTGTGCGGGTAGTTCCCGCCTTCAGACCCGATAAGGTATATTCAGTAGAGGATCCCAAAGTATTCAATCAATACATTTCACGTCTTTCCGACGTGTCCGGCATAAAGATCGCAGATCATGACGCGCTGATGGAGGCACTGGAAAAACGGATTGACTTCTTTCATGATCACGGATGCCGGTTGTCTGATCACGGTCTTGAGCAGCTCTACCACTTCGACAAAGCCCCTGCAGATATTTCGACAATATTCAAACGACTGAAAAACAACGAACGCGTTTCCGTTGAAGAGGCCAGGTACTTCCGTTACGTGACACTACTTGGATTGTGCAGAATGTATCATGCACGGGGATGGGCTCAGCAATTCCACCTCGGCGCACTGCGGAACAATAATACCCGCATGCTGAGTACGCTTGGTCCTGATACCGGCTACGATTCCATTGGCGACTTCAGCCAGGCGCGCGCGCTCTCTTCTTTTCTTAATGAACTCGAGAGTACCAATCAGTTGGCGCGAACGATATTGTATAACCTCAATCCGGCCGACAACGAAGTATTCGCTTCGATGATCGGCAACTTCAACGATGGGGAGATACGTGGAAAAATGCAGTACGGATCGGCATGGTGGTTTCTCGATCAGAAAGACGGAATGGAAAAGCAGATCAACGCGCTGTCGAATATCGGACTGCTCAGCTGCTTTGTAGGAATGATTACCGATTCGCGCAGCTTCCTCTCCTATCCGCGGCACGAATACTTCCGCAGGATACTTTGCAACCTGATCGGCCAGGACGTTGAACGCGGCGAACTGCCTGCAGATGAGAAGTGGCTCGGCAAGATCGTCGCTGACGTGTGCTATTACAATGCGCGCGAATACTTCAAATTCGAAAATGACTAATGTCCACGCACAGACCGCTTAACAGAGCCAACGCGGGCGTCGCCACCCGGCGACCAGTCAAGGTGGTTCAGTTTGGCGGAGGAAACTTCCTTCGCGGCTTTGCCGATTGGATGATTGATATTCTCAACGACCGCGCCAATTTCAACGGCGACGTCGAGATTGTTCAGTCCATTGGACGAGGAAACGCGTCTTTGCTCAATGACCAGGAAGGACTGTACCATGTCGTACTCAATGGCCTCGTAAACGGACAGCCATATCGTGAGGTTCGTTTAATCAAGAGCGTTAGGGGGTTTGTAAATCCTACCTCACAGCCTGATCGCTTCCTCGCGATGGCAACGAATCCGGATCTGAAACTCATTTTCTCCAATACGACGGAAGCTGGCATTGCATTCGATGCGGGGGATTCGAATCCCGCAAACATTCCGAACTCATTTCCGGGCAAACTTGCCGTGCTCCTGTATCGGAGGTATCTTCATTTTGGAGGTGCTGCTGACAAGGCGCTTACGATCATACCATGCGAACTCATTGAAAGAAATGGATCAACGCTGAAGGAATTGGTAATTCGGTATATCACGCTGTGGAACCTCGGTAAGGGTTTCCTTTCGTGGATCGACAACCATACTACCTTTTGCAATACGCTGGTCGACCGGATTGTACCGGGTTTTCCTCAGGAAAACGCGAGCAATGTTTGGGATGAAACGGGCTTCGAGGACCGCCTTGTCGTAACAGCGGAGCCGTACCACCTATTCGCAATTGAAGGGCCATCGCACGTGCAACAGCTGTTGCCAGGGCAAGCCGCTGGTCTTAATATTGTATTCACCGATGACCTCGATCAGTACCGCACACGAAAGGTAAGGATACTGAACGGGGGACACACGTGTCTCACGCCCGTCGCCCTCCTTCATGGCATTGAGACCGTTCGCGAAGCGGTAGAGGATTCATTCACCGGAACTTTCCTCAAGGAAGCGCTACGAAACGAGATCATTCCGACGCTTGAGACTTCACAGGAGGAGTTAGTCGACTACATGGACACTGTTCTGGAACGTTTTCGAAACCCCTACATCCGCCACGAGTTGAAGTCGATAGCGTTGAACTCCGTCTCGAAATTCCGCGTTCGGGTACTTCCCTCACTATTGGCCTATCGGGAGAAGTTTGGATCGATACCGGAGCGGCTCGCCTTCGCGCTGGGGTGTCTCATACAATTTTATCGCGGCGAATGGTGCGGCCGTGAGTTGCCAGTCAACGATGAGAACCGCGTTGTCAGCGCTTTCCGCGAGGCCTGGAGCCAGGGAGATGCGGCGACAGCGGTGTCTCAAATCCTGTCGAATGAAGATTTATGGGGAATGAAGCTGAGCGACGTGCCAGACTTGCAACCGCTGGTAACAGCATTTCTCCGGCGATTGCAGGATCAAAGCGTTCCGGAAGCGTTTTTCAAAAACCCTGAGCGTACATTTCCGTAATTACCTTGGAATCAAGTAATTTTGGGAATGAACCGCCGCGAATACCTCTACCGTATGGCAGCTGTTGGCCTGCTGCCGGCCCTGTCGTCGTGGAAGTCTATGGAGAATGATCTCATCCGGCGCAGAATTCCCCGAACCCGGGAAAGCGTAACCGCCATCGGGGTGGGGACCTGGGAGACGTTTGACATCGACAGCAGCCTCACACAGGAACTTCAACCTTTGCGCGAAGTGCTTACTCTTTTTGCCACCAAGGGTGGCAACGTGATTGACACCTCCCCCATGTATGGCTTTGCCGAACGGAATGTCGGAACGCTATCGACCGAAGCAGGGATTAACAGCCAGCTCTTCATGGCGACCAAGGTTTGGACAAGCGGAAAGGACAATGGCATCGCGCAAATGAAAGAATCGCTTCAACTGCTGAAGCGGGATAAGATCGACCTGATGCAGATTCACAACCTGGTCGACTGGAAAACGCACATTAAGACGTTGCGCGAGTGGAAGGAAAAAGGAACAATCCGCTACATCGGCATTACACACTACCGGGAGAATGCCTACCAGGAAATGGAGACCATAATGAAGTCTGAACCTATTGACTTCATCCAGGTAAATTACAATCTCGGCGACAGAAAAGCGGCAGATCGCCTCCTGCCCCTGGCGGCGGAAAAGGGTCTTGGCGTTATCATCAGTCAGCCGTTCGGGTATGGCCGACTTTTCGATCGCGTAAAATCCAAGACGTTGCCAGACTGGGCGGCGGAGTTCGACTGCAGGTCGTGGGCTCAATTCTTCCTTAAATACATTATTTCACACCCCGCAGTGACCTGCGCCATTCCAGGTACGGGCCTTCCTGCTCATATGCTGGACAACATTCAGGCGGCTTATGGTCGCCTGCCCGATGAGGCAACGCGCGAAAAGATGGTGAAGGTGATCTGACATGCTGCGAAGCCTTGCTATCGTCCTGATTCTCTCCATCCTGACCTCGGCAGTAGGGTTCGCTCAAAATCAACAGAAGGTATCGTGGAAGAAGGTGAATGTTCTCGTGTATACGAGGAACGGTGAGGGATATGTACACGATAACATACCCAATGCTGTTGCCGCAATACAGAATCTGGCAAGGGAAAAGGGATTCAAGGTGTATGTAACTGATGACCCTTCCGTGTTCACGGAAGAAAATCTCAGGCAGTACACCTTCATCATGTTTCCCAGTACGAATAATGATGTGTTCGACACCAATGCACAGCGAGTGGCCTTTCGCCGCTACATCCAGGCTGGCGGCGGATTTGTAGGACTACATTCTGTCGTTGGCACCGAACGAAACTGGTCGTGGTTCAAGCGCATGCTGGGTGGCACGTTTGCATGGCATCCCCAGTTCCAGACACTGAAAATCGAAGTTCTCGACAAAGATCATCCTTCCGTTGCCGGCATGCCTTCAGTTTGGAAGAAGGATGACGAATGCTATTTCATGAAAGAGTACTATCCCGGCATTAGCGTGGTGATGGCACACGATCTGACAGCCATGCAGCCCAATGAAAAAGACGCCGAGAGAATACAGGACTACGCGAAATACTTCAGCAACTACTATCCGGCATCCTGGTATCACGAGTTCGACGGCGGAACGATATGGATCACCACGCTAGGTCATGATAAGAAGGACTATGAAGATCCGGTCTATCTTCATCACATCCTTCAGGGTATGACTTACGTTGCTGCAAGCGTGAAGAAACTCGATTACTCAAAGGCGTATGCAAAGGAACATGATACGCCCCTGCGCTAAGTCAAGGATTATTACTGATATCTGAACGCAGGATCCCAACCAAGTTCACCTCTTGCACGGTCAATAGACACGGTGCCATCGTCTTCGGCGATGTTGTAGATTCCCGCACGTCCACGCGTCACGGCCTTGCGTGCGGCGTCTGCAGCGGCGTGGACATGCAGTGGCCCACCAGGCGGGGGACTGTCGAATCCTGTTCCCGGCCCGTAGAACTTGCCATAGCGCAACACAATCCCTTCGAACGGGCCACCCAGCACCTGTTCTTCCAGGCTCGCGACCGCTCGCGCTGTTTCACCCGTCACCGGGTCGTCTACGTTGAGAGGTGCATCTTCTGTCCATGGCGTCGGTCCCGGGGCGTATGCAAACGCCAGGCTTTGGGCAATGACTCGCTTCACTCCCGCCGCGATCGCAGCAGCCACCAAATTAGCTGTGCCTTCCCTTCGTATTCGTGCATTGCGAGAACGAGCTTCCGGCATCTGTTTAGGATCTAATCCATCAGGAAGATCTGTAAGCTGGTGAATAACAACATCAGGTTTAGCATTCACAACGGCCTCAATGAAAGCTTCCTTGTCGAATACGTCCACGACCACAGGGTGGACGCCAATTTTTCGCAATGCGTCAGCGCGACTGTCAGGACGAGGTCGTGTAGTGCCTATTACATACAAACCATCACCCACCAGCATCCGGCACAGTGGCATACCTACAACTCCACTCGCTCCCGCTACCAATATTCGCAATGTCCTCATAAGAATATGAGTAAATACGAAAAGGCAGCAACAAGGTTAGCGTCACTGCCTTTAATTTAAGCCAACTAACTATGGTTTATCGTCCAACGATAAAATCCAACTTAATATGAAACGTGTTCCTGGTGAACGCGCTTGTGCTTGAATCCAGTGGAATTCCGTAAAAGACTCCGGGTCGGAGTCGCGTCTTCGTGAGTTGGCCACCCAACACCAGCTTGCTGATCATCATGTCAGTTATCCAACTGTCTGATGATGTGTTCACAAAATTGGTGATCTCCGTCCAGGCCGTGAATCCACCAAAAGCATAACCACCTTTTGCAGCAAAATGAAAGAGAAGTTCCGTATTCCCTTCGCTGTAAGTTGGGAAATAGAGGTCCGGCCCCAATTCGAATCCGTAGACAAAGCCCCTGCTTGTGACATAGTGATGGGCAAAGGTTGACCTCACGGTAATCGCCTCGGTATATCCAAATATCCCATAGACGTCACTGGCGATGCCCACTTCTGGCCTGATATGCTCCGAGGAGGCAATCGTTGGAAGATAGAATCCAAATTCAATGTTCGACCTTCCCGTTGTGCCAATCGTCTTTTGAAAACCTAAATAAACATTCGCAAGGCCCGTGTCGTCGCCATATTCGTCCTTAGCAATGACGAAAGGAAGCTCGGCATTAAACATCCAACCATTCTTCATAGGAAACATTCCGTACAATTTGTACACGGCTGACGAACCTGAGGGGCCATCGTAGAAGAAGCCGGTTTTATAGGATGCGCGCGAATACTTCAATCCGACGACGCCGATACTGTCCGGGATTGGACTCATGTCAATAACCTGCGCATATGCACAGGAAGTGAAAAGCATGGCGCAAATGCCAATGCTAATTGATAGCAGGGATTTCATTTTGAATAGGGTTAGGGTTAGCGAAAATTTTAGTTGCAGTCTTCTGGATCGAGTGAGGCAATCCACTGACGTATCAATTCAACTCCTTCGCTATGGACTAGCTCACGACCAAGTTCAGGCATGCGGCTGACAGGTTCAGTAGATTCCATTCGATAAAGCAAAATCGATTGATCAGGATCACCCGGAACAATATCATAGGGTCGACCACCTGACCCAGGGCCAGCGGCGATCGGCTGCTTGCAGAATCCGAGGCGCGTAGGATTCCCCTCCTCGATGTTCAGGTAGAGGCCGGTGTTGTTTGCCGGACCTTCAGTGCGATGACAGTGCCCGCAGTTTACGTCGAGGTAAGCACGTGCTCTATCATCGAGGCTACCCGTCGCAGGATTATCCCAGACGGGATATACCGGCGCCTCATTGGACGAATTGATACCGGCAACCAGCCCTTTTTTCAGCCAGGTGTCAAGTTGGTCCACTGATACTCCTTCAAGCACAATCATCCGGTTTAGATTGCCAGCCTTAGGACCAATTGGCATTAGCTTCTTGTTGTAGGAATGGCAGCCTTTGCATTCATTCTGGTTGGGAACGTGATAGGCAAATGGGCCACCCACCAAATCGGGGCTTGGCATCTCAAGGCTCGCACCGCCAATGGCCAGTCGTGCATCGCTTTCGTCTTCATTCCACACATAAGCGTATGCCTTCCATTCGGAAGCGTATCGTATCAGCAGACGCGTCTCGATCAGATCCTTCCCTTCCAGCCGGTCGTAGTAAAAATTCTTCACCAGGATCGTGCCTTCGGGAAAGTCAAACACACCAGTTGATTTGTATGTCCCGACCTTATCCGACGGGACGTATATAAATCGCGCCTTCTTCGCGTAGTCGCTAAACAGCGGTGTATTCAGGTCGTAGGGCAAAACCCTTGAACCTGGCTCAGTCAGCGGCTTCAAATCCCTAATGGGAGTAACAAACAAGTTGTACTGAGAGAGCCACTCAAATGGCTTATCCTCAGGTGGCGTATTGATACCCTTGTAAGCTGGCTCCTGATCAGGATTGCAAGCCCACAAAGCCAGTGCGAGCGTGATTGCAGGGCGAGTGCGCATAGCCATCGTGTTATTCCGAACGTGTGACAGGCGGCAGCACAGCGCCAGAACAGACGTGGGCCGTCGGATCGAACGAAGGGTTAGCGAACCAACCCGAGATGTCGAGGTTGACAAACCCGGCATCGATATTGTCGTCAAGGCAGAGACCGCCATTCTCACCCGCGTCGGGCTTGAATATTCCGTCGACTACTATATCTGGGATTGGATATCCACCAAACTGACCAAGTAGCAGCATGCCAATTTTTGTCTGACCAGGCCCTGTATTCAGGTTCTCACTCTTTCGGAATTCGTTGTCGTGAACATAGATCCTTTCAAAAAAGGCATCGTAGTTGGGGTCAGTGATGCTTATTTCAGCAAGAATTGAAACTGTGACAAACGTGATCACGCCAAGACCTACTACATTGTTACCATCGATCGTATTGCCAAAAACTTCAGCGTCGCGTGTTGCCATTAGGAGAATGCCAGTACCGGCGGGCGCTAAGGCAGCAAACCCACCTTCAACAGCAAAGTTGTCTCCGTTGTTGTCGATCACCAGGTTGCCAAAGATTCTTGTATGGGAACCGTACTGGGTAAGCCCCTGGAGGTCAAAAGCAAGAATACCGCCAGCGTTGTCGCGGACCTCATTATTGTATACGTCCGCGTTAATGGTATTTTCCACCTGGATACCCATGACATTGCCCTCTGCCTTTGAATCCCTAATGATGGCATTCGTGGATTGGCCAACATAAATTCCGGCGTCAGAAGCTCCTCGGGCATAACAACCCTCTATAAGTACATTCGAGCAAAGCACAGGATAGATACCATAGCCGCCATTTGAGGGAGACCGTTCCGCCGACCATATTGTCTCTACATTGCGGAACGTCACGCCATCTGAGTCTTTTACCTTCACCGCGTCACCTTTCGTATCCAGCACCGTCAAATTTTCTATCGTGAAGTTTTTGGCGTTGGTCACAAACAGTCCGTCGCTTCCGCCAGATTGCTCCGCAAATGAAAGAACCGTTTGACCCTTGCCGGCACCTACAATTTTGAAATTGGTTCTGCCGTCAACGCTAAGTGTAGAACTGAGATTGAAGACTCCGGCCGAAAATCTGACTGTATTGCACGTGTTATTAATCAGAATCTCCTGAATCTCGGATTGAGTCATGCTCGGTGTCACTTCGCAAGTGGGGGGATTCGGACAGTTGCATTCGTCATCGTCGCATGAGGTGACGGCGAGAATGGTTGCCAACAGAATGGATCCAATAACAATGTACTTGAAATTGGAGTTTCTTTCGTCTGGCGAGCCTGCTGCCAGACGCGGGGGGTTAATTAGATTACTCATATGCTTAAAGTTTAGATGTGTTGACGCGTTCAGTCCTCTCGCGTTCCTTTCATATGAGCAATGATAATCGCCCCTTGAGGCAGCTAAATTTCATGATGTACCCATTGAGGGACGGGATTTTTGCGAGTAGCAAGGAATGTCGCAGTACGGCAGTGCGATTATTGCATTGTTCGCAATTGGCAGGATTATGTTGGCGTTTCCCGCAACTGCGCTTGTTCAGTCTTTCTTTAGTGTGAAGCTAGAGCATCCCTGAATTCAGGTAAGCAACGTTATTCGTACTTGAGCGTAACGGCCGGATTAACAAAAACGGCTTTCAGGGTCCTGAAAATGATGGTGAGTAAAGGCAAACGTTAACCCTGTAATATTGATGAAGGTGTAAGACTTTGCCGGACCATACTCCGGTAGGCCACCTTGAAATAGTTTCTGATCATACCCCATGGAATTAGAATGGATGGAACAGTATTGCGAAAAATGATCGCTGGACGAAAGAACGCGATCACATTCCGGACAAATCTTTTTCGTGTTGCGCGTTTTCCTGAATGAGTGACATCCTTAATTCCGGGAGAAGAATGATAACAGAGACGCCCAATTTGGGCGTCTCTGTTATATGTCCGCGTAGCAAAGTTATCAGATCACCATCCTGGGTTTTGCCCCAATTCAGGATTCGTCAGCAAGTGCGTTTCAGGGATGGGATAATAATATTTCTTGTCGGTCCATTCCCTGGGAATATTGCTGAGCCAGGTAATCTCGCCGCTGGTGCCGTTTGCCAGCTTGTGCGCTTCCGAATTGATGTTGATGTACGTGACCCCGGGCTCCTGGGTGCCCGGCGGCGTTGTATAAAAGAACACGTCCTGGATGCCGTCCTCGTTGAGGTCCATAGGTTGATCCGCCTGAGGAACGTAGAACCCACGCCATTCCATTTCCATCAATTCGCCCCTCTTCCACCGCACCACATCATAGAAGCGGAATCCTTCAATGGCCAACTCGATCCCCCGTTCTCTTCTTACTTCGGCAATTACCGGATCCGTGAGATCCGGGAAATAAACTGACTGAAGATACGGATCCATGACGGTTGGTAACGTCGCTAATCCGTCCGTTATTCCGGCCCGCGCCCTCAAGGCACCCACGGTTTTGGCCCAATCCTCATCAGTAAGCGTACCTAATTCGGCCTTCGCTTCTGCATAATTGAGCAGCACCTCTGCGTATCGGAACACCGACACCGCATTTGTGTTATTGTTACCACCGTCTATGGAGATATTGTCAACACTCCATTTGATAGGATGATAGCCAGTATAGGTATAAGTGAATGCCGGCGGTGCGGGCACTTCCGCGCCGCCGCTAATACGCTTGTAGTCACCCATTCTTATCGTTTGCTGCAATCTCTTGTCACGCCCTTTTACTTCGTCCATAAATGTCATGGTCTCGTAGCCCGGCGTGTCAGTGAATGGAGTGCCGTCAATCTTTAGATACGTATTGATAAACTGCCGAATGAACGAGAACCTGATTCCGGTCGTAGCGCTTGTGAAGTACCAGTTGGCTGCATGTCGAACGTTCAGATCCGTGCTCGATGCGACGCATAACATAATCTCCTGCTGTATCGGGTCATCTGAAATAAACAGCTGCCGATAGGACATATCCTCTCCCGCACCTGTATACAGGCTGAATTTTCCTGTATTCATCACAGCCTCAGCAGCAGTAGCAGCCTCCGAGAGCCATTCATCAGCAGTCCCCGCCAAACCGAGCTCTGCGTGGTACTTTCGGAATGTTCCCTCGAACAGCGCAATGCGCGACTTTAATGCCATTGCCACTTCAGGCGAGATCAATGTTCTTGTATTGTCATTGATCTCCCGAATATTGGCGATAGCGTAATCTATGTCGGCCATAACGCTGTCCATCACCAGCGTGCGCGGATCTCTACCCGAGTATAGTTTTGGATCTTCCACATCGAGCGGCTTGTTGATCCACGGTACGTCACCGTACCTTTTGACCTTTTCAAAATAGAACCACGCGCGGAAGAACCTGGCAAGTCCGTTGTAGTGGCGCCGCACATCCCAGGAAATGTTTTGGTTCGTATTGTTCACCAGGAAATAGTTCAGGTTTCGGAGCGTCCTCCATCCCCAGTTCCACTCTGAGTCGTTCATGCCACCAATTGCCACGAGATCATACCCCGATGCAGACGTATTGTCCGTGGTCCGAGGTGAATACACATCTCCGGGTCTAAGCAGGTCAGGAACATTCCTTCGTGCAGAATAATCAGAGATGGCGTCAGCCTGGTGAATATTGTTTGCGGTAGGCATCCAGTCGTAGAACGATGTGGCGTACAATTCCAACCCACTTTCAGAGCCGAATACTGCTACTTTATCTGCGGTATCAATCGGAAGCTCCTCAAGGTCGCATGCCATCATCAGCAATGCGATGACGACAACGCGAAGATTGATTTTTGTATGGTAGAAGTTCATGGTTGTCGCATTAGAAGGTTGCTGATATACCAAACGTAAATCCCTTCAACATCGGGTAGTTGTATCCGTCGCCGGCATTCGACGAGGTAAACAGCTGGTCCGATGGCGCCGTTGCGTTCTCAACGTCTACGTTGTCCATAGTCCTGTAGAGCGGCGACCATGTCCAGATGTTCTCAGCCGAGATATAAACACGGGCACCTCGTATGATTTTCAGGCCCTCAAGCATTTCAGGAGAAAAGGTGTATCCGATCTGAATATTCTTAAGCCGGATATACGCGGCATTCATCACGTACTTGGTTTGCTGTTCGCGCAGTATTCCACCGTCCCGGTTTGCAAGTCGCGATACATATCTTGGAAAGAACGAGTTTGGATTCTCAGGGGTCCAGATTATCCCCGGCTTGAGGTGCCACATCGGAACATCTCCGTAGGGCCGGTTGTATTGTCCCCAGAACACATTCGACTCATAGCGGGGATACCAATCCTGTTTACCAACGCCCTGGAAGAACGCACTAAGAAAAAATCCGTTCCAGTCGGCCGACAAGTTTATACCAAACATATATCGCGGTGAACTGTTACCGATAATGATCCGGTCGCCGGGATTTGCTAAGGTATTGTCGCCAGGATTGATGACGCCGTCGCCATTAAGGTCCTTCAACTTTATGTCGCCTGGCAGATACTCCCCTCTTGCAGTTGATAGGAATTCGCTTTGATCAGCATGATTGGCAATATCCTCCACCGATGTAAAAAATCCCTCCGTAGCGTATCCCCAAATCTCACCGATCTTTTGGCCTTCATAATAATCCGAGAGGAATTTGTCCGGATTGTTGTACTTGAGGATCACGGACTGGTTATCTGCCATGTTGAGGCCGATTCTGTAGTGGAAAGATTTAGACGCCAGGTTAAACTGGTCGCGCCAAGCCAGAACAATTTCCCAGCCCTTTGTTTCAAGGTCAGCATAATTTCCCTTAGGCGATGTTGCTCCAAACGTGGCTGGTAGCGTCCTCCCTATCGTGTACATGTCGGTGGTCTTCCTTACATATGTGTCTGCGGAGAGTTGCAGCTTACCGCCAATCATTTCAAGGTCAATACCGAAATTTCGGGTCGTGGCCGTCTCCCATGTAAGTCCCTCCGGCAAGACGCTTGGTCTACTCGTCTTCTGTGGCCGGATACCATTCAGTATTCTTCCGCTCTGCGTGATGCTAAAGGTTTCCTGAAACAAGTAGGATTCGATATTGCCGTTTCCGAGGGATCCGTAGGACGCCCGGATCTTGAAATTGGAAATGACTTTTTGTGACAGAGGCCAGAACGCTTCCTCCGACACCCGCCAACCTGCAGAAATGGAAGGGAAAAATGCATACTGTTCATTAGCCGGGAATTTGGATGACCCGTCATAACGACCATTAAACTCCAGCAGGTAGCGATCCTTAAAGATGTAGTTTACTCTCGCGAACCCACCGAGTATACGCCACTTCTCGTATCCACCCTCAGTCAAAATAGATTGTCCAAGAGCAAGGTTGATATCCTCGGCGTCTTCAAAGATTAACCCGTTGCGCTGAACCAGGTTGCGCTGGTAAATCGACTGCTCGTAGTTGACACCTGCCATTGCCTTGAAGTAATGTACTTCTGAGAAGGTGCTTTCATATTCTCCGTACAAGTTCGTGGCGTTATAGTTCGTCCTGGTGTCAACATTGCGAATATCGTTGTATTGGGTACCTACATATTCGATCACACCAGGTGCTTTGCTGTAAGGTACCTGCACACGTCGGGTAAACTCGTTGTTGACGATGCTTTGGAAAGTAAAATTGCCGAATACCCTGAATTTGTCGTTAAGGAATCTCGACTCAAATCCGGTCGTATTACGAATGATATTGCGTTTGGTATCGATTCCGTTCTTACCCAAATAAAAATCGCCCACCGTATATGCTGCAGAATGTGTCAGGGTACCATCCGGATTGAGCATTGGAGCAAGGACGTGACCTTCGTCTGCGATGTTTCTCCAAATCCCACTTCCTTCCCCGACATTGAGGGGATTATGATATTCGCTGCTGGAGTACTCAAAACTGTTGGAAACCCGAAGCCAGCGGTAAAGTTCGATAGATCCTCTCGCACGAAGGTTGTAGGCTTTGAAGTCGTCAGAGTTATACCTGAACAACCCCTCTTGATTGTACGCCCGGCCCGAAATCATGAAGTCAGCCTTATCGGTGCTTCGCGACACGGAGATATTATGCTGAGTTGTCTGCTGGTGATCCTTATACAAGAGATCATACCAATCCGTGTTGTGGTAGTACACGTATTGTCCATCCGGCCCAATTTCAGTTTTAGGCAAGCTCGGATCCTCCGAACGTCGCTTAAGTTCCTCAAGATATTCCTGCGAGAACGTGAGGGTCTTATTTACGTTCTGCGGATACGTATTTTCCCAGGCGTAAAATGACTCGTTAAACATTTTCGCCCATAGATAACCGTCTGTGAGATAATTGGGTAATACCGTGGGCTGTTTCAATCCAAAGTTTCCATCGTATGTAACAGTGAAAGCATTTCGTTCCGGCTTTTTGGTGGTGATCAGCACGACTCCGAACGCTCCCCTTGCACCGTAGATCGCCGCGGATGCCGCATCCTTCAATACTGAAATGGAGGCAATGTCATTGGGGTTGAGCATGGTGGGATCGCCCTCAACACCATCAATAAGTATGAGCGCACTTCCACCCGAACCGATAGATGTAGTTCCGCGAATGTTGATAGAAGGCGCAGCGTTCGGCTTTCCATCAAGCAGCCGAATGTTTACGTTCGGCAATACCCCCTGAAGGCCCTGTGTGAGGTTAGGAAGCGGTCTGTTCTCAAAGGTTTCACTTCCCACCTGGTCGACTGCGCCTGTGAGGTTCTCCTTCTTCTGAGTGCCGTATCCTACTACAATTACTTCGTTCAGGGATCGAAGATCTTCCAGCAAAACAATGTCGATCGTAGTTCGATTGTTTACACTAACTTCCTGCGTAACGTACCCTATGAAGGAAAAAATCAGCACGGCATCAGGGTCGGACACTTCAAGCGCATAGGTGCCGTTGAAATCAGTAGTGGTTCCCAAGGTCGTACCCTTAATAAGAATGTTCACACCTGGAAGAGGATTGCCGGACTCGTCAGTTACCCTTCCGGAGACGCCGATCACAAGGCGGGAGTCGCGTTCTTCTGCAGGCGACGGTGCGGATACATCAACAAAAGGCGTAAGCACAATTTGCCGCCCTATGACCTTGTACGAAATATCAGGACCCAACAATTCATCCAACACCTCCGCGAGCGGCTCATCCTGTGCATACAACGTGACCTGCTCCTTATCCCTGACCAGTTCGGGGCTGTAGGCAAACTTCACTTTTGCCTGCTTACTGATGAGGATAAGCGCGCTCTGAAAATCCACGCCTTCAACATCAATGCTAATCTTTTGTTCCAGTACAGCCTGCCCCTTTCCGTCAATTGCAAAGACCATGGCAGCCGAAAAGGCAGACATCAGGATTTGTAGTACGGTTATTTTCATTACAAATAGCCATCGTCTGGGTTTATTCATAAATTTGTCTGTTTTTGTTAATGAACTTTGGCAAAAACTGGTGTATGCGTCTGACGCATTCATCAGGCCGGTAGATGTTCGCACCATCGCCGGCCATTTTTGTTTTAGTTAGTAGGACTTATTCCATAGGCATTCGTTGTTTAGTTGTGTTTTACCTCGGACTGCAAGCGGAAGCCTCGATAATAACCGCGTCTTCGGTAATCTCATGCTTCGCTCCCAGTGCGTTACAAATGATCTTGATTTGCTCGTAAAAACCTTCCTCAGACATATCTGAGGTAAGCGTACAGTTGGCCAGGACCTCAGCGTCATAGCGGATTTCGATCCCGTAATTCTCTTCCAGTGACTCTAGAATCTCGATTACGGGAGCATTGGTATAACTTTCCTTCAAAGTAGGCTCCGGCAGGATCACCTCAGGCTCGTCCACAAGTTGCTTCAGTGCTACGTGTTCGTTTGGATTATAAGTCACCTTCTGATTAGGAGATAGTATGACAGGACTCTGCGCATCACGGGTATTGGGACTATTCTTGGAATTGGTGTATACGGACACCTTCCCGGTTTTGACAGCAACAACGATCTCTTCCTGATCGCTGTAGGCACTGATCAGAAAGCTGGTTCCCAAAACTTCAGCCGTAATTCCTTTGGTGTACACAAGAAATGGCCGGCTGGTATCCCGAGCGATGTCGAAAAATGCTTCCCCATCAAGAAAGACCTCTCGCTTTGCTTCACCGAACGAATCCATCAGGGTGAGACGGCTTCCGGGCAGCAACCTGATCTTGCTTCCATCAGGCAAAACGTGGTTCACAGGGGTTGTTCCCGTATTCACAAGCTCCGCAGGCTCAGTGGCAGAATAGACGCGATCCACATGTTCATTAAATTGCGGCTCACCCGAGTACCACCAGTAGGTACCCGCCATCAACAGAAGGAGAATGACAGCGGCCATCGGAACCAGTCGCACGCTTGTCAAGCGACGGAAAGTAGTTGCTCTTTTGGCCGATCCTATACGCTTTTCGATTAGACGCCAGGATTCCTCCTTCAGCGCATCCATTTCGGCTGGCGAAAACGAGGGGACTTCAGAAGATATGCCGGCAAACCATTCATCAACGAGCTTGCGCTCTTCAGGCGTGCACTGTCCCTGCCGGTACCTTTTGAGCAGATTCCGGAATTCCTCTGGTGTGTTCATGCACACTATAAGACAGATGTCAACCCGATTTACCCTAAACCATTTGGGAAGAAAATATGACGGTATCTAGCGAAACCGTACGAAATTGATTTTAGAATTATAACTGCCTATATTGTATTTAACCTAGACTAATACCGCCTTGGGCCTCCATAGTCGGCACGATGAAGAATTTCTCTTTGCCTCCATTCGCAAGGGCGACAAGGAAGCATTTGCTGAGCTCTTCAACCGTTATTGGAACACGGCTTTTTTTATAGCCTATCAAAAACTACGCGACCAGGGCGCAGCCGAGGAGGTTGTACAGGATTTGTTCATTTCGCTTTGGAACAAACGAGAGTCGCTCGCAATTCACAATTTCTCCAGCTATCTGTACGCATGCGTCAAGAATAAGTGCCTGAATTACATCGAATCCAAAATCATCGAAAAGAAGCATTGGGATTATTACAAGCAGTTCATTCCTCAGGCGGACTACGAAACGGAAAAAATGGTTTCGTACAACACGCTACTCGAGGCAATAAACACAAGCATGGAAAGTCTGCCAAAAAAGACGAGGCGGGTATTTCAGCTTAACAGGCTGGAGGGGCGCTCGGTTTCAGAAATTGCCAATGCGCTAAACCTTTCTGAAAAGGCAATTGAATATCATCTTGCCCGTTCGCTCAAGCACCTTAGAATGCACCTGAAGGATTTTACGCTTTTGCTGGTCCTCACCCTGCCGATCTAGTTATCCGAGTCGCAGGCGCCAGCGGGGATGACTCCGGGCATCACTCGTACCGCAGCGAATTCACCGGATTGACCATCGACGCCTTCAGGCTTTCGTAACCGACTGTTACTATCGTCAGCAAGGCGATTATCCCCAGTCCGATCAGTCCGATGGCGGCGTCCAGGGGAACGCGATATACGAAAGTCTCAAGAAGCCTTCCCGAAGTAAGATAAGCAAGGGGCATGGCAACCATTGCCGAAAAGAGAAGCAACTTGAGGAACATCATGAGCAGCAACCCGAGGATCTGCCCGTTGGTTGCGCCAAGGGCCTTCCTTATCCCAATTTCCTTGGTTCGTTGTTCGCAAATGAAAGATGCCAGCCCGAATAGTCCAATACACGTTATGAATATCGCGAGGCCTGCAAAATTTCTTGATAGGGCTGCAATTCGCTTTTCCGCCTTGTACATCCTTCCAAACTCATCATTCACGAACCAGTAATCGAGGCCCACGCCCGGATACACTTCCTTCCACTTTTGTTCAATGAACGCAATCTTTTCCTGGAATTTCCCTTTCGGAAGCTTGATGTACAGAATGCGATCGATACTGTGCGGCGTCGGATCAATCACAAGCGGTTCGATCGCCTGATAAGCCGATTTGTACGGAAAATCCTTGACAACCCCGATCACTCTCCCATTCCGGAGGCGTTCGTAATTGTAATCGAAGTAACCGTTTACGTGCGGCGCGGTCATGATGGTACCGACAATCTCATCCGGCGTCTTGCCCAATGATCGCACAGCTGTTTCATTCAGTATGATGGATGTGGAGTCGGAAACGTTCCCTAGTTCGAAAAAGCGACCCGCAACCAATTCGAGTCCAAAGGTTGTAGGAAAGTCGTAGTCAACGTTAAACGTGTTCCAGTTGTATTCTTCCTCGTTGACCTCGGGAAACTTATAAGGCGTTTGCAGAGGACCGAAATAGTCGAGTCGCGGAAGGTGGTTGCACAACGTCACCTGCTGCAATTCCGCATCCTGGATGACGGCATTCTTGAATGCCTGGTAGCGGGTCATCTCAGCCGATCCCCCGTGACGTATCGAGATGATCTGATCGCCTCCAGCGTTCAGTTTGGAACCTTGAAGAAGATTCATTTGCCTCACGACGACCATCGTCAGTATCAACAGGAACAACGCGACGGCAAATTGAAACCCCGTCAGAGTAGTGCGCAATGCCCGTGAGCCCTTTGTAAACGAGAACCTGCCCTTCAGTACGAGTATTGTATTGAAACCTGAGATAAAAAAGGCGGGATATGCACCAGATGCCAGACCTACGAACAACAGCAACAGCACCATCATCGTGATGAGCTGGGGATTCAACAAGTCGGAAAAGGCAATGCCCTTGCCGGTGATGCCGTTAAATGTAGGAAGGAGTATGGCCACGAGCAGGAGCGCCATGGCAAAAGCTACGAACACCATCAGGAACGACTCGATCATGAACTGCGCGATGAGTTGTCCGCGAAGCGATCCCAGCGATTTCCTTAAACCAATTTCTTTTGACCGACGTGCAGACCTTGCCGTGGCCAGGTTCATGTAGTTAATACATGCCACTACAATGATGAGCAAGGCGACGCCTGCAAAAATGTAAATGTACAGGATGTCACCCGATCCTTCGTTTACCCATTGCACGTCTTTATCAAAGTGGATGTCCTTTACATTGCGCAGGATTACATCCACGGATCCTCCGGCCAGCTGCTCGCGCACCTGGGGATTTTCTGCAAGCACCTCGTCTGTGAGATCAGCCAGGTATTGCCTAAGTTTCTCCTCGTTGGCACCCTCCGTTGTCTGTATATACATCACCCACGGCCCACCCGTCATGTTGTTTTCGAACTGTTCGAAAGTGAAGCTGGGACCGAAGTTGAAGTAAGGTTTCAGTCCATTATAATTCAGAAAATATTTCGCACGGAATGAAGTATTCTCCGGATAATCACTAACAACACCAGTAACCGTCACAAGCATTTCTGAATTGCCCGTTATCGAAGGGTGCTTTAACAGTACTTCCTTTCCCATCGGATCGGCATCGCCGAACAACTCACGGGCTGCCGTTTCCGTCAAGACCAGACTGTTCGGATCCTGCAATGCGGTTTCCGGATTTCCCTGAATGACAGGAAAGTACATGACCTTGTGGATGTCCGGCTCAACCCAGTACAACTCTTCTGTGAGGAGTATGTTTTCGGAGTCTCTCTCGCGCAGGCTCGTGGGATATCCTATCCAAACGTACTTAAAATCTTCTGCTACTTCCGCCAGGTCTTCCTTCATCCGCTTACTCCATCCTCCCGGCATGGTGGGATCATAATTAACGTTGCCCTGGGCGTCTATGATCTTGAATCCCAACCGGTATGTGTGCTCAGGCTTAGGAAAGACGGAATCATAACTTAGTTCACTGTGAATGTAAAGGAAGATCAGAATGGCGCTGGCCAAACCCACAGACAAGCCCATGACATTGATGGCGGTGTGGAGCTTTTGCTTCGAAAAGGTCCGGAGCGCCAGGACGAGGTAGTTCCTGAACATAAGATTCTGGCTATAACAGGAAGCTGCGCAATTGTTGCACCACAACACCGCGTCGGCTTAAAAATACCGAAACCGGTGGCAGCATTTGTGCCGTTTTGGCAGCAATCCCTGATTTGGGGGATGTGGCATAGTTCGGTTGCGAACGGGAGTGACCGCTAGCGGACAAGGGCAGAAGCAGAGGCAGATGCGGGCGCAGGGACAGTGTTGATCTCAAACAATCCGGCCTTGTCGTTATTTCGGGAGACAACGACCCTCTTCTTTCCGTTCGAAGAGCGCACGAGCGCCATGGCGCGGATGTCGCCGGTGAGCCATAAGTTGGATTCCACTTGTGTTACCAGCCCTCCATTACCATCGTACCTTAACACAACACCCATCGATGCGTCACATCTCCCGAGCTGGGGTTTGTATGGAAAGAAGTTTCCGGCCGCGAGAATCTCGTTGACACCGTCGCCATCCAAATCTTCAAAGAGGAAACCGTTAATAGTCGAGAATTGAGCGACGTCCGGCAACACACGCAGTTCAAAATCCGATCCCTTATTCTCAATCCACACAGACTCGAGGTGGTAAGCATTCAGGCGATATGCTTTCTCAAGCGAGGCTGCGGAGGCAATGTCGTGAATCGTAGCATTGGCGTAATCTGCATATGTGATAAACTTCTTTCGGAGGGAGGTCATTTGATCGAGGAGTTCGTCGCGGCTCGCCATGGGATAGCTCTTCCCCTGGATGTAGTAACAGAGTACCGGATCCATCGTGCCATCATCATTGAAGTCGCCCGCAAACAGCTGCACAGGTTCTTCAACCGATGCTCTGAACTGCAGGTTCGCGCCTGCATTTCCGACGAGGTAGTCCGTGTCGCCATCGCCATCTACATCAGCAGGAAAAATCGTTGTCCACCATCCGTTGCTGTTGCGAAGTCCCGGGAAATCACGTTCGACCAATTTCCCCTGCTGGTTTTCGAAAATCATGACAGGCATCCACTCCCCCGCTACAATGAGATCCGGCCATGAATCACTGTTAACGTCTGTCCAAATCGCCGTCGTTACCATCCCAGGATTAGTAAGGTTGGTGTTCACAGTCCCGGTGACATCCGTAAACCGAACACCGCGGCTATCAGAATCATTTCTAAGCAAATAACTTCTCGGCAGGAAACCATAGCTGAACGGCACGTGCCGTCCTCCCACAAAAAGATCCACATCCCCGTCCTGATCGAAGTCAGCTGCAGCAACACAACTACCGCTGCTGGCTTCGCGCGGCAACGCATTAACGGCCCGTTCAAAACTTCCATCGCCGCGATTAAGGTATAAGCGATCCTGGTACAAGTCGCTTCCTGCTTCGTGTTCCGCACCACCGCTGACGACGTACAAGTCCAGGTCACCATCGCCATCAGCATCAAAAAATACGCTGCCTATATCTTCGCTCGCAGCCTCCGCCTGCCCAATGCTTACACTTTTTCGGAAAACGCCATCATCACTGCTCAAGAAAAGCATTCCGGGTTGACCCGACGCCCCACCGAAGAACACATCATCATTTCCGTCCCCATTCACATCCCCAACACTGAGCATACCGCCCAATCGTGAAAGCTGAGAAAATAACAGTCGCTGCGTTTTGTAATCAACAAAGGCGTTTTCCCTGTGCACAAAATCTAAACCTGACCCATTCGTAACGTCTCTCACTAACGTTGGATTTGGAACAGCTTTCTTGTCGATAGAAGGCTTGCTCTTCGCCTGCTCAACGATGACCTCTCGGTCAGCATCGAGATTTAATTCTGTTGATTCACTTCCATCAGGCCACACGACACGCAATTCGTCAATTCGGGCTGCACCACCCAATCCGATCGTAAGAACAGGATCAACGCTGGAGAGATACCCGCGTTGCGGATAAGCTTCATAAAAGAAAGTTTTCCCTCCTGCTTGCAGCCAAACCTTCGCTCCTACCCCAAAAGGGTTTTGTGCCTTGCCCACAAGGCGAACTTTCATGTGGTGACGCTCTTCCAGCTTTTCCTGATTGTTTCGAAACAGACCAGCCGTGCCATTCAGATTATTCATCACGAGATCAAGATCGCCGTCATTGTCAAAATCAGCATAAGCAGCGCCATTCGTTACTTGTTTCGACGTAAAACCCCAATCCTCTGAGACATTAGTAAATTTGATGCCATCTTCATTTTTGAAAACATAGTTCGCCAACTCTGTTGACGGAAGGTCCTGGATTAGTTTGACATAGTCGACTTCAGCCTTAGCGCTTCGGGCTGCCTCGTACACGCTACTCGTGTACTTCATAAAGTCCATGTTATTAAAGTCGCGCAAGTAACCGTTGCCGGCAAAAATGTCCCTTAGCCCGTCATTGTCGAAATCCGCCACGAGTGGAGCCCAACTCCAGTCTGTGTTCGAGATGCCCGCAAGTTGTCCGATCTCGCTGAAACGCGGGAGCGAGTCTGACGCGAATCCCCGATTCAATTGCAGCGTGTTGCGCATGTACTGGTGATGATAACCACTGTCCACTGCCAGCATGTACTTATCATACTCATCGGGTCCCTTCAGCAGTTTTTGCCTGTAATTGTCTTCAGGCAGCATGTCAAGTACAACAATGTCCTGAAGGCCGTCATTGTTGAGGTCTGCTATGTCACAACCCATACCGAACTTCGAGAGGTGACCGAAGATCGTGTGGGATACCTCCCGGAATGTACCATCGCCGTTATTGATATAGCAGAAATCCTGTTCTTCGTAGTCGTTTGTAACGTAGATGTCCGGCCAATTGTCGTGATTGAGGTCGCTTACAGCAGCACTCAACCCAAAATTCAGTCCGCTGCCATGAATGCCTGCCTCCTCACTCACCTCCACAAACTTGCCGTTATCGTTGCGATACAACTTGTTGCCGAAATAAGGATGCCGGAGGTTTCTTAGGTGACTCGTATTAAAGAATGCCGCGTAGAACATGTTTGCGTGGTTCAGCAGGAACATATCCAGGTCACCATCGCGATCGTAGTCGAGGAAATATCCCTGAGTGGAAAATGTGCCGATAGCATCCAGGCCATATTCAGCGGCCCTTTCTGTGAACGTCGGAATCCCACCTCGCTCTCCGCCATTGTTAATGAAAAGTTCATTGGCTCGCCGCGGATAGTCTCGGATTACAGGACGATTGTACCCTTCGCCCGGCGCGTTTCCGGAATAACAGACGTAAATATCGAGCCATCCATCTGCGTTTACATCGGCAAACGAAACACCTGTACACCAGTCATCACGACCCGCAACTCCTGATACCTCAGTAACATCTTCAAACTTCCAATCGCCACGATTAATATAAAGCTTGTTGGGTACCGTGTTCCCGACGAAATACAGATCAGGCAAGCCATCGTTGTTCAAATCACCAGCGGCCACGCCGCCCCCATTGTATGTGTATTCGTAAGTGAGGATATTGTTATGCTGTGTCTCAACAATATCGTTGCGAAAGTTTACGCCGGTCTCTTCCGGAGACAATTCCTGAAACTGTGTGGACGGTTTTTCTCCGCACGACATCATCGCTACCATCAGGAGGCACAAGCGCAACCTCCCGCGCACCGTCTTTCTGGAGCACCGACGCAAACACCCAGATACGTAAACACCTAAACACATTACCGCTTCGACGTTATCATCCCCGATTTCAAGGTTCTTGCCTGTCCGGCATAATCGCGTATGGTCATTTGAAGCACGGCATCCGGGACCACCACGACACGCGATGATTGCGAAAGATAACCGGCACCGTAATAGAGTTCAACCCGCTCGTGGGTTCCATCCTCATAGGTTATCTCTACACTCCAGTCGCCAGGACCCGGATAAAATATCCTTGTCATATTCATCCCATCCGATCTCCTGAACATACGCAGGCTGTCGAGATTTTGCGTTGCAATGAACAATTCTCCGGTGGGCGAATGGAGGCGTACCAACGCTTTTGCATCGCCGGGTACCAGGAAGCCGCTTTCCCGTGCGGCACAATGCGTAAAGGAGCCCTTGCCATCGCCCAGCAACACAACACCTTCGAAAGCGTCATATCGTCCGGAGAAAACTTCATTGCCATAATCATTACCGACCGCCACAATATCAAGGTGCCCGTCGCCATTTACATCGGAAGCAACCATTCCGTTCATCGGTGCAACCTGCACAGGTAGTGGCAGGGCACGAATACTAAAGGTGCCGTCACCATTGTTTTGAATGTAGCTCGAACTCGAATAGTTCACAGTAAAAGTCATCATACCTTCCCTGTCGTACGGCTTCAGCAATTCTTCAAGAGTCGTCATGCCGTACTGACGGTATCGGTCGAATTGATTGCGAAAAAGAGGACTCTGACCGTACAATTCATCCCAAAAGTGAACGGGATACTCCTTCATCGCCCCTTCCGGACTCTTGAAGTAACAGCTGAGGATGGGATCAATGCTTCCATTTCCGTCGAAATCCTTGGCATAAACCCTGAGTGGATATTCGTTAGAAATGCGATAGAAATTATTTCGGCCCAGGTTTCCTGCCACGTAGTCGATATCTCCGTCTTTATCGAAGTCTGCACCTATAATGCTTGTCCACAACCCTACATAATTTTCGAGCCCGGTACCTTCAACACGTTCCAGTCGATTGCCTGTGTTCCTGAATATCGTAAGCGGCATTAGCTCACCAGCCACAAAGAGATCGATATTGCCATCACCGTCGTAGTCGGTCCACAACGCATCGGTAATCATCCCTGCATGGGTGAGTTCGCCACAAATTGCTTCTGTTCCATCCTTGAATACTCCGCCCTCATTGATAAGGATGCAACTTCGTGGTGCAAGCGGATAGGCACCTGGGACAACGCGACCGCCGACAAACAGGTCCAGGTCGCCATCGGCGTCAACATCCGCAGCGCGGACACACGATCCACTTGAAACGTCTTCCGGAAGCGCTTTCGGATCCCACTCAAATTTGCCTTTGCCGTTATTCCTGTAGAGCCGGTCCTGCAGGCGTGCATCGCCTTCACCAAACTCATAGCTACCGCTTACAGCGTAGAGGTCCAGGTCACCATCGCCATCGGCGTCAAACAACAGCAGACCGGCATCTTCAAAGGCGCGATCGTCGTCGGTGGTTATCAAAGAATCACTGAAACTACCATCTGCATTTTGCAGGAAAAGGTAAGCATCGTATAAAGCCGACTTTCCCGTAATAAAATCTTCAAGTCCGTCGCCATTTACATCCCCAACGGCGATGGCTGGCCCTGCCTGTGAAAACTTATGGGGAAGGGTTCGTTGCCGGAAGAAGTCGACTTTGTCCCACTCGCGATGCCGATACTTCACGCCAAGTTTGTCCGACACTTCATCAAAAAATGGAGTTCGTCGCGGTTTGCCGAGCGGTACATTTATAGATGTTGCGTCCGAATAGTCGAGGGTGAGGAGCTGATCACTCTTAACGTGGGTCAACACCTGCGCCTTGCCGTCCGGCCATCGGACAATTACACTGTCTACCAGGGTCGCATCTCCTACTCCAAAGTGGATAACATCCTCGACAGTGGAAAGATATCCGCGATATATTGAATGGTCGTGATATTGCACCTTTCCGGAATCATACGCCAAGGTTATTTTGGTGCCAAGGGTGGATCCATTCCTGTTGCTATCGGTGAGCCGAACACGCAGAAAATGGTTAGCACTGTTCGTGCCGTTATCGTAAAGCGTGTTTTCGTACAGGAAGGCGACATCGTTGATGTTACTGAGGAGGAAATCCAGGTCGCCATCATTGTCGAAATCGGCAAACGCAGCGCCGGTTGAGAAAGACGGATGACTTATACCCCATTCCCGCGAGACATCTGAAAACGTGAGGTCGCCGTTGTTTCGGAATGCGTAATTCGGAATTTTGAGTACGGGGATAGAATCGATTAGTGCGCGTTGCGAGCTAAGGATACCGAGTTCGCGTTTGAACATAACGTAGTCACGATCCGTGACATCTTTCGGGAATCCATTTGTAATCAGCAGGTCGCGATAGCCGTCGTTGTCAACATCTACGATAAGCGGTGCCCAGCTCCATTCTGACTGATGAACTCCTGCAAGCTGTCCGATCTCACTGAAAGTGCCATTTCCGCTATTAAGTTGAAGCATGTTGCGCATGTACTGGAACTCGTATCCGTACTGCATGTTGTTGATGTAGTTGTAATACGTGGCACCGGCCCCCGAAATGGTTTTACGTCGAAGGTTATCCTCCGGCAGCATGTCGAGCGTTACGATGTCAACGTAATGGTCGTTGTTAATGTCTGCCGCGTCTACGCCCATCGAAAACAATGACTGATGTTTCAGTCGCGATGCAATCTCATTGGTGAATGTGCCGTCGCGGTTGTTGATATAAAGGATATCGTTCGAGACGTAATCATTGCCGATGTACAGGTCTGGCCATGAGTCTTCGTTGAAGTCGGCGACTGCAATACCCAGTCCATATCCTTCAATCAGGATACCCGCTTCCAACGTCACATCGCTAAACGTTCCGTCGCCGTTATTCCGATACAACCTGTCGTTATTGAGAGCAGACCCATCCATAATCCGCGGGCGGTAATTGCTCGGAATCAGATCGCTTTCGAGATTAGTGAGTACGTAGAGGTCGAGGTCTCCGTCCTTGTCGTAATCCAGAAATGCGGCATTCTGGCTGTACCCGGTGTCTGCCACACCATATGCTTTAGCCTCGTCCCTGAAAGTAGGAATTCCCTCTTTGTTGAGTCCCTGGTTGATGAACAGTGCATTGGCCCGTGCGTTCGGATCGTTGCTGATAGTCGCACAGACATAGATATCGAGGAGTCCGTCTTTGTTAACGTCGGCGAGTGCCACTCCGGAATCCCATTTGCCGTCGCCGGCGACGCCAGCAGATTTTGTTACATCTTCAAAACGCAGGTTCCCGCGATTGAGATACAGTCGGTTAGGCACCATATTGCCGCTGAAGAAGACATCGGTGAGGCCGTCATTGTTGAAGTCGCCTACCGCCACTCCCCCGCCATGATACATGTACTGGACCGTAAGGATATTGATCGTGTCCTTTTCAAGCACTGTGTTTTCAAAGTCGATACCAGACTCTGATGGTGGCACAAGCCTGAACAGTGTTTGTCGCTGGTCAGAACATGAACAGCTTAAGACCAGCGGGAAGCACAGGGGAATAAAAAACCGAAAAGCCACCGGGAGTAACTTTGGCAAACCCGGTGGCCCATTGCGATAGTGTTTGAGTTTAGTATAACGGATTCTGGACAAGGTTCGGATTTCGGTTCATTTCATCCTGAAGGATGGGCAGAAAGTACATCTTATCGTTCCAGGCTCGATTTTGCACAAGTCCAACCTGGTAGTTTGGTGCCTGACCAAATGGTTGACGGATGATAATGCCGTTGGCGTTCCGCGCAAGGACCTGTGGTGCAATCATCCATCTTCTCACGTCGAAATATCGATGTTCTTCGAAAGCCAATTCCACCCTTCGCTCATTCCGATACCGCTCGACCAAGGCATCACCAGTTTCCGTAATATCAGGCATGCCCGCCCGTGCACGCAGGTAGTTGAGGTATGTCTTTGCCTCATCCTCCTCACCTAATTCGATGCACGCTTCTGCATAGTTCAGGTAGACCTCTCCCAATCGGAAGAAATGCCACGGCGCTTCCTGGTTACCTCCCGCTGCAGCATATTCATGCTCAACAGTAGGATCGATGAATTTCCGGAGGTAGTAACCCGAGTATCCGCCGTTCCAGTCTTCGATGGGACCATCGCGCGTGTCGAGGCCCGGCACCCAGTTACCCGGACTGGTTTCTACCGAGCGGATAATCACTTTTCCATCGGGGTCGAAGTCCACCGCGTCAGCGGGTCTGGGCCTCCACGGAGCATGGTCGTATAAGATTGTCGCGTAGAAGCGCGGATCCCTGTTTTCGTACGGTGCGCTGGCATGCGTCGCATTGTTCCAGTCGAACTTCGATCCATCAATCATTTCGTAATCATCAACCAGTTCCTGGATGGGTGTATTGCCGCCCCAGTTGTGATAGCCATTCGGCCCGTTGGCAAGTCCGGGCAGTGCGTTGTCTTCCCAGCCCCGACTCTTGATGAAGTAACGGCTAAAGATGGCCTCCTTGCTGTCCTTCATAAGGAAGACGTCAGTATAATCTTTGACCGGATCACCAGAGGCATCCTGAATTTCATAGATGCCTAGATCGATCACAGCCTTGGCGGCATCTTTTGCAGCCTGCCATTTCGCCGTGCGATCGCCAGTTGCAGAGATCAATTCAGGGTTGGAGTACCCACCTGCCCAGGAAGGATCGTTGTAAAGGTCGCTTGCCGCATAGAGCAGCATCCTGGCCTTCAGCGCCAGCGCAGCCCCTTTTGTTGCCCGTCCAATGTGTTCGTCGGGGTGCTGCAACGGCAGCAACGCGGCGGCATTATCACATTCACTAACGATGTAGTCAATGCAGTCCGCAAGAGAACTGCGTTCCACAAGGAACTCGTCACTAAGTTCAAAAGTCCTGTCAATGATCGGCACACCTCCGTGCAGGCGTACCAGGTTGTGATAGAAATACGCATTGAGGAAGTGCACTTCTCCTTTCATGCGTTGACGCCATGATTCATTGTCGAAGGGGACATCGTCGATGTTCTCAAAGAACATATTCACCTGACGAATGCGACGGTAGAGTTCGGTCCAACGATAGGAATCGAAATCGCCCCTACCCCACGCGCCAATATCTGCCGGGGTCAGGATCGATTGAACAACCTGAGCCGATCCGTAATTGTGAATGAAGTGCGACTCGTCGGCCAGTGATCCAACCATCAGCTCTCGAATACCATGGTTCAGCCCCCTATACATTTCGTTCACAAACGCCTCCACGAGCGCAGGGTCTTCCCAAACCACAGCATCACTCAAGTTTCCGGGCGGATCTACATTGAGGAACTCCGTATTACACGATCCGAAGGTCAAGAATGCGATTGCTAAATATATTTTCCGTATATGTTTCATATCCGTGCGGTTAGAAGGTCAGACTTACACCAACGTTATACACACGCTTCTGAGGATATACCGTGCCATCCTGGTTGTCTGTTTCAGGATCGAATACATCAAACTGATCCCAAGTGATCAGGTTTACAGCATTGACATAGATTCGTGCTGACTTCAGGCTCACTTTGTTCACCAGCTCCTGAGGGAACGTATATCCCAGCTGGACATTCTTCAGGCGAACATAATCTGTACTGCGGTACCAGTAGGTGTTCGCTTGTGATATCCAGTATTCGTCTTCCCGGTTAAAAGTGCGAGGCTTTTCGGAGTTCGGATTTTCAGGAGTCCACCGGCCCTCGGCGAAATCAAGAAGGAAATTACCGAAGTCACCCGACTGTGTACGGATGTACTGCTTTGCTCCAGATGCCCCCTGGAATAGGATGGCAAGGTCGAACCCCTTGTAGTTCGCGTTCAGCGACAATCCTCCCTGGAACCTGGGGATGTTGTTGTATTCCTGACGTACGCGGTCTCTGCTATCAATCACACCATCGTCGTTGACATCTTCGAAGATGATGTCTCCAGGCCTTGCACCAGGCCAGTGCGGATACGCATCAACAGCGGCCTGATCCTTAAACACGCCAATGGCGTTATAAAACAGGTTGCTCCCTACAGGTCGGCCTGTTGAAACCTGCCACGGGTCAAAGCCAGGCGCCTCGTCCCAGAAGAGAATCTTGTTCTTCGCATACCCTCCATTCAATCCTATGGAGTAAGAGACGTCACCCGCTTCGCCATGGTAGTTGACCATAAAGTCGAAGCCTCGATTTCGCAGTTTTCCCAGGTTTTCATCGGGGGGATCAAATCCAGCCGTGTAAGGAACAGACCCAGTCCTGGGAATGAGCATTTTCGATCGGATGTTATTGAAATAGTCCATTTCAAAAGAGATGCGTCCGTCGAAAAGGACTCCTTCCAATCCAATGTTGGTGTTGTTAGCAACTTCCCATGTGATATTTGGATTGGCAACCGAGGTAGGTGTTATAGTGGTTACAAGCGTATTGTAGTTAAAGATGTAACCACCGCCGAAATCGAACGCAGAAATGAACTGGAACTCGTCATCTCTTGGATTGGCCGAAATTCGGTCATTCCCAAGCTGTCCCCACGAACCGCGCAGCTTCAGGCGGTCGACGAAAGAGACGCCGGCCATAAATGGCTCTTCAGACAACACCCAGCCTGCCGAGAAGCCAGGGAAGAAACCCCATCGTGAGTCTTCAGGAAAAATGTAGGATGCGTCATAGCGCCACACCATTTCCAAGAGATACTTCTCAGCATAGCTGTAGTTAATCCGACCAAAGTAATTGAGACGGGCCGTCTCGTATATCTCGTTTTGATTGTTGCTGGCATTGGTGCTTTCATTCCGAGTACCAGCAAACAGTTGCGCTACTGATGGCGAGATGAAGGCATTCCTAAACGCCTCGAAGTGATTTCCGCGAAGTTGTTGTCTTTCAACCCCAACCATGAATCCAACACCATGCACCCCGAAATTCCGGTTATAATTCACATAGGCGTTGGTGGTCCGACCAGAAGTACGTTGCATCGATTCCGTAAGCTCCGGCGTGCTGCTTCCACGAGCACCTTTGACCAGCACAGGATCTCCGTTAGAATCCACTGTTGAGTAATCCCAGGTGTACAGATACCACGGTGTACGGAATCTCTTGACAGGCCGGAAACCTTCGTCGAAGGCCGCGTTCAATATAACCTGCAGGCCATCCACCCACGGAACATCAATGGTACCACGCAGGTTGCTCTGGAACACATAATTGTCATCTCTCACATACCCCGTCGCATTTGTACTTACAACGGCAGGATTAACGCCGTTCTCGATGTCCGGGCCCGGTAGCCCGTTAGGCCAATACGCCGGAAGGTTGGGCTTACCGCGAATCAGCATCCGGAAAATCTGGTCCGCACCCACAGTTGGGAAGTTCCGGTTTTCCTGGCGGCCGGCTACGTCCAGCGACACTTTGAAAAAGTTAGTGATCTGTGCGTCGATGTTGGAACGGAAGCTGTATTGGTTGTATTTCGTTGCACTGTTTTTGTAAAAACCATCCTCCATGATTTTGCCAAGAGAAACGAAATACCTGACGCCGTCGGCGGTACCACCTGAAACAGATAAATTGAGATTGTCCTGCATGGAGACGTCCTTGATGACCGCGTCGTACCAATCCGTGTTAGGATAACGCCACGGATCGGATCCGTCGCGGAACTTCTGAATTTCTTCAGCGCTGTATCGCGGATCACGTTCGCGGTATTCGTCAATTTCGTTAAGCATCGTAGCGTACGTAGCTGCATCAGCTACTCTTGGCAGCCGGGTTGGCGTGTTGAAGCCAAGATTGTAGTTGACGTTAATTTCAGGTTTGCCAACAGCTCCCCTTTTGGTTGTCACCAGAATCACACCATTGGCAGCCTGTGCACCATAGATCGCAGCAGACGCATCTTTCAGCACGGTGATACTCTCAATGTCGGCAGGATTCAGACGCTCCAACCCGCCGCTGCGGTTTGCAATACCGTCGATAACAATAAGCGCCGAGGGGTTCCCGATAGTGTTCGTACCCCGTACCCGGATCTGCGAACCATCGTAGCCGGGTTCGCCCGACCTGTTAATGAACAATACGCCAGGCAGTCTGCCTGCGAGCGCGTTCGAAACGTTGGTAACGGGAGTTTGCGTTATTACATCCCCTCTTACCGATGTCACCGAACCCGTTACAGTTGCCTTGCTCTTTTCGCCGTACCCCACTACCACGACCTCTTCCAGGGATTGGACATCAGGAAGGAGTACAACGTTGATGGTCGACTGACCGTTGATTGCGACTTCCTGGGTGACATAACCGATGAAAGAAAAGACAAGAATCTCCGTTCCATCTCTGACGTTTAGGCTGAACATGCCGTCCACGTCAGTTACGGTTCCATTGGACGTACCCTTCACGAGCACGTTTACGCCAGGAAGTGGATCACCCGTATCCGAAGTTACTCTTCCGGAAACAGCAAAATCAGCGGGTTCATAGTAGACCTCGGTATCGGCATTGCTCTGCAAGTCGTCATCAGCCGGTGCCGGAGGTGCCTTAAGTTTTTTCAGCACGATCCGGTCGTTGACGGCCTCATAATTGATGTAGAGCGGATGAAGAAGCTTGGTAAGCACGGTCGACAGCTTCTGATTGTGCACATTGATGGTGACCTTCCGGTCGAGGGGCACAAAATTCTTGCTGTAAACAAACCGCACAGAAGCCACCTCTTCGATCTCCTTCAACGCCGTAACCAGACTCTGATTCGATACGTTAAGTGTGACAGACCGCCCGAGGGCATCCTGTGCGAAACTGACCTCCGCCCGGGATATCCCGGTTAGGACCAGCATAGCTACCACCTGACTCAACGTTACTCTCATAACCGACCCGAGGTTAGGGTTTTGTAGAAAGTGTTTCATACATTTGGTGTTGTTTCGT
>Ga0207873_1000433_pt1 | contig 46210 bp, 40 predicted proteins | sample BGWIniCompost_FD_187373 | JGI IMG/M metagenome (GOLD analysis project Ga0207873, IMG submission 187373) | Cellulose adapted compost microbial communities from Newby Island Compost Facility, Milpitas, CA, USA - BGW Initial Compost (SPAdes)... ...
CCCGCGTCTTCGATGAGACGGTCCGGCACTTCGGCCAGCTCGATGCGGTCGTGACCAACGCTGGCGGCCCGCCGGCCGGCACGTTCGAGACGCTGAGCGAGCAAGATTTCATCGACGCGATCGAGCTGAACCTGCTCAGCACCCTGCGGATGTGCCGGGCCGCGGTCCCGCACCTGAAAGACCGCGGCGGCAGCATCGTCACCATCACCTCGATCTCGGTCAAGCAGCCGCTCGACGGCCTGATCCTCTCGAACACCGCCCGCTCGGGGGTGGTCGGGCTGGTCAAGTCGATGGCCAACGAGCTGGGCCGCTACAACATCCGCGTCAACAACGTCGGCCCCGGCCCGACGCGCACCGACCGCATCCTCGACCTGGCACGCTCTCGGGCTGAGCGCGAGGGGATCGCCCTCGACGACGCGCTGCGTGACAACGCCCAGGGCATCCCGCTGGGGCGCCTGGGCGAGCCGGACGAATTCGCCCGGGTCGTGGTCTTCCTGTCGTCGCCCGCCGCGAGCTACGTGACCGGTCAGACGATCCTGGTCGACGGCGGGCTTTACCGCGGCACGCTCTGATCCCGGCCCGGCGTCACACATCCCGCCGGTTCAGCACCAGGTACGCGGCGCCGAGGAGCGCAACCAGCCACGCGGCGACCACCACTGCGGCGATCCCACGCTCCAGGTACATCGGGGCATCCGTCGCGAGGTGGCCAAATGCGAGGCTGTCCGTCGCCGGACCAGGCAGGTAGGCCAGCACGCGCTCTTGCCAGCGCAGCGGCAGCAGCGGCCCGAAGAAGGCCGGCGCGAACATCAGCAGGAGCGTGACGGTGATGGCGGCGGCCGTGCGGCGGAGCAGGTACCCGATCGCCACGCCGATGACCGGGTAGACCGCCGTCGTCAGCCCGGTCGCGAGCACCGCCAGCGCGGCATCCCGATCACCCAGCGACGCCGTCGGAACGTCGTAGGCCGCAAACACCGCCTGCCCCGTGAGGAACGTTGCGACGGTGATGATGACGCCCGCGACCATCGTCACCGCCGCGATGACGCCCGCCTTCGCGAGGAGCACGCGGCCACGTCGCGGCGTGGTCGTCAGCGTCAGCCGCACCATGCCGCTCGTGTACTCCGAGGTGACGAACCCCACGCTGAGCGCGACCAGCAAGACCGTCGCCAGCAGGAGCCCGACGAACGAGTTGATGACCGGGTCGAAGGCGGCGCGGTCGGCTTCGGCCCATTCGCTCCAGGACCAGCCGGCCGCCCAGGAGACGAGCGCGGTCACCGCCACCGAGAGCAGCAGGCTCAGGGCGAGCAAGACGTAGGTGGACCGGACCGTCATGAGCTTGGTCCACTCCGCCCGCAGCGTGGCGGTGAGTGGGATCGCGGGTCGCAGACGAGTCGACTTCTGCCGGATGTCGACGATCGTGCTAGCCATCGATGCGCTCCTCCCGTCCGGCGATCGCGACCGCGGTCGACCGGGACCGCTTCGCCTGATACTCCACACTGCTCCGGGTGATCGCCATGAATGCCTCCTCGAGGCTGGCACGACGCGGGGATAGCTCGTGCAGCGTGATCCCGTGCCGGGCGGCTAGGGCACCGATGTCGGCGATCTCTATGCCGGTTACGAGGAGGCTCCCGTCCTGCTCGGGCATGACGCTGGCTCCGGCCGCTTCAAGGATCGGCACGAACTCCGCGGCGCGCGGCGATACCACCCGCACCGCGTCGCCACCGGTCTGCCGCACAAGGTCGTCGATCGAGGCGTCGGCGATGAGCCGGCCGCGGCCGATGACCAGGACACGGTCGGCGATCTCCTGCATCTCGCTCATCAGGTGACTGGAGATCAGGATCGTCCGCTCCTCGGCGGCCAGTCGCTTCACCAGGTTGCGGAACCAGGCGATGCCCTCGGGGTCGAGGCCGTTGACCGGCTCGTCGAACATGAGGACCGGCGGGTCACCGAGCAGCGCCGTGGCAATGCCCAGCCGCTGCAACATGCCGAGCGAGAACGTCCCGATACGCTTCTCGGCGACGTCGCTCAGGCCGACGAGGTCGAGCACCTCATCGACGCGCCGGACCGGAATCCCGCTCGCCTGCGCGACCCAACGCAGGTGCTGTCGTGCCGAGCGCCCACGCTGGACCGCACCCGCGTCGAGTAGCGCCCCCACTTCCTGGATCGGCGCCGGGAGGTCGCGGTAGGCCCGGCCGTTGACGGTCACCGAACCGGCAGTGGGCGCGTCGAGGCCCAGGATGAGGCGCATCGTCGTGGATTTGCCCGCGCCGTTGGGTCCGAGGAACCCGGTCACCACCCCGGGCTTGACATCGAATGTGAGGGACTCCACGGCGATCTTGTCGCCGTATCGCTTGGTCAGTCCGCGTGCAGAGATCATGCGCGCCCCCTCTCGTGCGCAACGACGAGACAACATGTGGATGACTGTTCGGTGGTGCTGCGGCGTGGTCCAGCGCGTTGCGGAAGCCTTAGCGCTTACGGATCGGGACGTCCCGGATCAGCAACCACGTTCCTGCTACCGCGATCAGCACGCAGGCGAACGAGACGACCGTCGCGAGCGGCAGCGATGCGGCATCGGTGCCCGTCAGACCCTGGAAGAAGCGGGTGATGGGACCCAGCGATTCGCCGAGGGCAGAGCCGGTGATCCCCACCATCGCCAGCGCAGGGGGCAGCGCGAGCCACCCACCATGGCTGGACCGGTAGAACGCTGCCCCGGCGAAGGCCCCGGCCGCCGACCAGACCAGGAACGCCAGCCCGTACTCAGCGACGATCAGCGGCAGGTTCCCGTAAGAGGTGAAGAGGTGCCCGTCGGGCACGCCGCGCGTCCACCCCATCACCCGGTACCACCCCGCTTCGATCACAAAGCCGAGGGTTATCAGCACCGTGGCGAGGGCGGCATGCACCACCAGGGCGATGAGCCCCTCGATGGCGAAGCCACGCCGCGTCTGGCCATGGCTGACGTACAGCGGCAGGAAGCTGTACACCACGAACGCGGAGATGACCGCCATATACACCCGCGCCGGAGGGGTGATGAGCTCCCACGCCGAGGCTGGAATGAGGTCGAAGAACGTGGCAGACACCAGGCTCCCGGCGAAGGTCACCACGAGCACGCCGGCCCACACCGCAGTGAGGAAGCCCCCGTAATCGGTCACCAGCGGGGCGGGGAAGCGCCAGCTCCGCTGCGTCCGCTGCGTCATCGCTGCCTGGCTCATGACTGGTCTCCTCTCGGTTCGGTCAGGTGGACGAACAAGTCCTGGAGCGCCAGCGGCTCCAGATCGAGTCCGGCAGCCCGGGCCTCGGCGCGCTGCTCAGGATCGAGATGCCCGTAGACCATCGCCGACTTCGTCCGGCCGAGTTGCCGCGTGCCGATGACCGTGTACCCGTTGACGAACCGATCGACGACGTCGGCCGGGCCGGTGACCGCGGTGCCGCGGTTGAGCAGCGTCTCGACGTCGTCATGCACGACCAACCGACCGCGGTCGATGATGACGACGTTCTCGAAGAGCCGGCTCACCTCTTCGATCAGGTGGGTCGAGATGATGAACGTGCGCGGGTGCGCCATGTAATCGTTCAGGAGCTCGTCGTAGAAGGCGTAGCGCGACGGCGCGTCCATCCCGAGGTACGTCTCGTCGAAGATCGTCAGCGGCGCGCGTGCAGCCAAACCCAGCACGATACCGAGCGCGGAGCGCTTGCCCCGGGAGAGACTCCCGATCCTGGCCTTCGTCGGCACCTCAAAGCGCTCCAGCAGCCGGGCGGCGTACTCGGCGTCCCAGTTCGGCCGCAGGTACGCGGCGTACCGCATCGCCGACTCGACCTTCTCGGTGTCCTCCACCGTGTCGCCGCTCTCACGGATGAAGGCGATCTGACTGGTGATGGCCTGATTCTCGAACACCGGCTGTCCATTGATTCGGACATCCCCCGATGTCGGCTTGCGGAAGGCGGCGATCACTGATAGCAGGCTCGTCTTGCCGGAGCCGTTGCGCCCCAGCAACCCGTAGATCTTGCCGCCCTCCAGCGACAGGCTCAGCCCGTCGAGGGCAGTCACGTCTCCGTACCGCAGCGTCAGGCGGTCGATGTCGATGCGCTCGATCATCGCTCCTCCTCGTCTTCCCGTTGCTCCAGCCACTGGATGACCTCGCGCAGAGGGATGCCGATCGCCCGGGCCTCGGCCACCATCGGCTCGACCACGTCCGCGAAGAAGCGCTCGCGGCGCTGGGAGCGCAGTCGCTCCCGCGCGCCGGGGCTGACGAACATCCCGATGCCGCGCCGCTTGTAGAGGAGCCCTTCGTCCACCAGTTCCTGGAAGGCCTTGGCCGCCGTCGCCGGGTTGATCCGGTAGAAGGCGGCGTACTGGTTGGTCGACATGACCTGTTCCTCCTCCTGGAGGTCTCCGGTCAGGATCGCTTGCTTGATCTGCTCCGCGATCTGTCGGTAGATCGGGCTTCGGTCGTCAAACACCGTCCTGCCACCTGCCTCTGCGGTTCATTACTCTAGTAATGAACCCTATCACCCAAGAACCCCCTTGTCAAGAGGCGATCGTCGAGTGGCGCCATCGGACGCTCCCTCGCACCCGCGCCACAGTGGCACATCCTTTGCTTCCGGAGGGGCACCGGGACGCACGGCGATTTTCGGGGGAGCCGCCGGACCACAGAGGGAGGCTGCGCCATGGATGCAAAGCGACTCAAAGGGATGCCTGTGGTAGCGATCGAGGGTGGCGAGCAGTTGGGAACCGTGCGCGACATCCTCTTCTCGATCGACGACCGCGCCATCCAGGCGTTCTCCGTCCACAGCGGCGGCCTCATCGGAGGCACCACGAACGTGGTGGAGCGACGCGACGTGCAGTCGATCGGGCCGGACGCGGTCATGGTACAGAGCCGTGCCGTGCTCCAGGGGGACGAGACGGAGCACCGCTACCGGCAGTACCCGTCACTGAGCGAGATCGGCTCACTGAAGGTCGTGAGCGAGGATGGCAGTCGCGTCGGCTCGGTGGCGACCGTGCTCGTCGACGAGCAGACCGGGGTCATCACCGGCCTGGAGATTGTCCGCGCCGGGTTCACCGGGCCGTTCCGGCCGAACGTCTCCGTGCCGATCGACACCGTGATCAGTATCGGCCGCGACGCCGTGGTCATTCCGGCGCAGATTGCCCATCCCCCGGCCGAGGGCGAGCAGCCGGAGGCAACTCCGGGTCCGGAGGAGTCGCAGGGCTAGCCGGTCAGGCGAGCCGGGCTACCAGCAAGCCGAGCAGCAGCGCGGGTGCGAGATCCCGAAAGACGCGTCCCGCGAGGCGGGCGGTTGAGACTGGGTAGAGTGAGGGCTGCAGCGTGGCCCAAACGGCGCTGAGCAACACCCAGAGTCCGGCTGCGAACAGACCGGCGGGCCAGTTCATCGGCGCGTCTCCTCTCCCGTGGGGCATGGACAGCCCAGCGCGGCACCGCTATACTGCCGCGCGCTGCCGCGGCGGCGATTCAGCCCGGCTGTTCGCCGGCGCAGGCTGGATGGCATCGTCGCCCGCCCGTGCGCCGGCCGATGATGCGCCCGGTGGCGTGTACAATGGCGGTAGCGACAACGCCTCACGTCCGCAGCGGGCGGCCGCGCGAAAGGGTTCCATGAAGATCCTCCTCGTGTCGCCATTCGACTTTGGTTACCCCGGCGGGGTCAACGAGCACATCATGCACCTCGACCGGGAGTTCCGGGCGCTCGGCCACCAGACGCGCATCCTCGCTCCGCGCTCCGACGAAGAGGGCGAGGAAGACGACGGCCACATCTACCGGCTCGGTCTGGCGGTCCCGGTACCGTCGAACGGGTCGACCGCGCGCATCACGCTCTCGCCCCTCATCTCGGGCAAGGTCAAGGAGTTCCTGCACGACGAGGACTTCGACATCATCCACCTGCACGAACCGCTTGCGCCGACGCTCCCGCTCATGGTGCTCCTTCACTCCAAGACGGTCAACATCGGCACCTTCCACGCGGCGCGCTCGTCCAACCTGGCCTACCTCTACGGCAAGCCGCTGCTCTCCTTCTTCCACGGCAAGCTGCACGCGCGCATCGCCGTCTCGCCGTCGGCTGAGGAGTTCGTGAGCCAGTACTTCCCGGCGGTCTACGAGATCATCCCCAACGGCATCGACATCGAGCAGTTCGGACCGCACGTGCCAAAGATCCAGCACGCCCATATCTCCGGGCCGACCGTACTCTTCGTCGGGCGCTACAATGAGTCGCGGAAGGGCTTGAAGTATCTGCTCCGGGCCATCGCGCTGGTCCGCCAGGAGTTCCCGGGCGTCCACCTGCTGGTCGTCGGGCCTGGTCAGGCGTGGCGCTACGACCGCCTGCTGGAGCGCTACGAGCTCGACAACGTGACCTTTGTCGGCGCCGTGTCGAAGCAGGATCTCCCCTCGTACTACGCCTCGGCCGACGTCTTCTGCGCACCCTCGACCGGCCGGGAGAGCTTCGGCATCGTGCTGCTGGAAGCGATGGCGTCGGGGAGGCCGGTGGTGGCTACCAACATCGACGGCTACACGGCGGTGGTACGGCACGGGGTGGAGGGGCTCCTCGTCGAGCCGAAGAATCCGGAAGCACTCGCCCTGGCACTGGTGCACGTGCTGGCCGACCGCGAGTTGGCCGCGCGACTGGGCGAGGCGGGCCGCCGCCGGGCCGAGGAACACTCGTGGCCGGTGATCGCGCGCCGGGTGCTGGATGTCTACGAGCGGGCGCTGAGCCGCTACGGCCGCCAGCGGCCTACGGAGGCGCGGTCGCTCTCTATGACGCGCGAGTAGCCGGGTAGGGGACGACGATGATCAGTTCGCTCGTCGGAGATTGGGTGCGGCTGCGACTGCAGCGAGTCGGGTTGCTGGTGGCCCGCACGCGCCTTTCCCCGAACGGCTTCACGCTACTGGGCCTGTTGCTGAACCTGGTCGTGGCCGCCGTGATTGCCAGCGGCAACCTGGTGGCCGGTGGCATCCTGGCGCTGGCGGCCGGAGCCTTCGACATGCTCGACGGTGCCGTGGCGCGGGTCACCAACCGGGTCACGCGCTTCGGTGGCTTCTTCGACTCCACCCTGGACCGCTATTCGGAGGCGCTCGTCTACGGCGGCGTGCTGCTCTATCTGTTGCGCTCCGGCACCGACACGGTTCCCATCCTGCTGGTCTACGCCACCATGGTCGGCTCGCTCATGGTCAGCTACACCCGCGCGCGCGCCGAGGCGGTCGGGATCAAGGCCGAGGTAGGGCTCTTCGCTCGCCCAGAGCGCGTCATCCTGCTCGCCGTCTTCCTCATCGTCAACCGGCCCGTCTGGGCGCTCTGGATCCTGGCCATCCTGACCAACGTGACGACGCTGCAACGCATCCTCCACGTCTGGCAGGCCACGCGCGGTGACGAGCCGCGCCCGAACCATCCGGCATCATGAACCGTCGTGCTTCTCGACGCCTGCGCTGGGTTATCCTCGCGCTGGCGCTCGTCCTGCTTCTCGTCATCCTCGCACTCGCGCTCCCCTCGCTCATCGGCGACGAGAGCGGCGGGAGGGAGCCGGGCGAGCTGACCCGCATTGCCTTCTTCGACGTGGGCCAGGGGCTCAGCGTGGGGATCATCACCGCCGACGGCCGAAGCCTGCTCTACGACATGGGAGACCGAGAGGACGCCGTCGACAGCGTGATCCTGTCTTTCTTCCGCGAGCACGGGATCGAGCGACTGGATTATGTCGTGTCCAGCCACCCCGATCAGGACCACATCGGTGAGCTGGCGACGGTGCTGAACCGCATCCCGGTCGGCACATATCTCGACCCGGCCATCGAGAACACCAACCGCGCCTACCTACGCGGGCTGCAGGTCGTCGAGGAGAAGGGCATCCCGGCACAGCGGGCCCGCCGCGGCGACGCGTTCGAGCTGGGCGAACGCACACGCGTCGAGGTTCTGTGGCCTGAACCACCGTTCATCACCGACTCCGACGGCGAGGTGCACGACAACAACAACAGCGTCGTCCTGCGGGTGATCGACGGCGACGTGCGCATCCTGCTGACGGGCGACATCGAGGAGGAGGCGGAGGAGGAGCTGCTCGCGCTCGACCCGTCGGCACTGCGCGCCGACCTCCTCCAGGTGGCCCACCACGGCAGCAACTCGTCGTCCACCATGCCGTTCCTCGATGCCGTCGGCGCCCGAACCGCCGTCATCTCAGCCGGCGCGGACAACTCCTACGGCCACCCGCACCGCGAGACGATGCAGCGCCTGCGCGAGGCAGGGATGACCGTCTACCGTACCGATGTCGACGGCACAGTCGTCTTTGTCTCGGACGGGACGCAGATTCAGCTCGAAGGTCAGGAGGGGACGCCGTGAGCCCCGACCGCCAGGACGACCTGATCGCGACCGTGGACGAGATCGAAGAGGGAGCATCCGGCGAACGGCTCGCGGTGCTCGTCTTCGACGACGGGCAGAAACTGGTGGTGCCGCTCGAACGTCTACCTGATGGGACCCGGGACGGCTCGGTCCTACGGGTCCGCTTCCGGCTGGATCGACGCACCGAGCGGGAGCGGCGCAACGAGGTGCGGGACCTGCAGCGCCGCCTGTTCGGACCGGAGGAGTGAACGACACCGATGCGACTCGCAGTGAAACCGCCCGGGCCAGGGGCGGCCCGCCGCTTGCGTGCTCTCGTGCCGCTCGTCGCCATCGCCGCGGCGCTGTTGACCGGTTGTCTCCCACGCGGCACGGACACGACGGAGACGCCCACGGTGATCGCATCGCCCACGTCGATCCCGATGCTGAAGATTGTGACACCGACCCCCGGCCCGCCGCCCGTCACGCCGACCCCGGCGGATCAGGGCGCGGAGGATGCGCCGGACGAACAAGCGACGAGCAACACCTACGTGGTCCAACCCGGCGACACACTCTACGGCATCGCGGTGCAACTCAACGTCGACCCGCAGGCCCTGGCGGAGGCCAACGGGATCACCGATCCGAGCTGGCTTCAGGCAGGCCAGGTGCTGATCGTGCCGGGGCGTGATGAGCCCTAGTGCTCCCTCAGGGAGCAACGATCCCCCTGGGGCATTTGACACCCACCCCATGGCGTGTTAGAGTTCGTGCACGTATTCGCAAAGTTCCAGACCGCGCAGGGTAAAGGAGGTGATGCCACGATATGAGTAGTAACGGTACTACGGGCATCACCGCGGAGGTTGCCGGCTAGCAGGCACCACCTCGGTGATTGCCCAACGAAACCCAAACAGCCGGCGCTTCCGCGCCGGCTGTTTCGTTGTTCCACACGTCCCAAGAGACGCGCGTCACGCCAGTGCTCCCAGACCGTGCTCTTGGTCCTCGCAGTGAGCCGATCAACCCGTCCGGCCAGCCATGGGAAAGGTCATCCTGCGCGAAGCCGGTCGCCGCGGAGCGAAGGATCTCGCCATTGCGCGTTGTTCCGACGTGAGATCCTTCTGCCGCCCGGGGTGGGGGCAGCAGCGGGAGGGCCATCAGCACCAGCGGGTGGTCGTCCGCCGCGATGCGGTTCCATCGCTCGATGCCGCAGCCGAGGCAGCGGTGCACCAGCACCTGTTCCCCCGACCGCCGGACGAACACCCCGATTGGGGCCATGAGCGCCCGGCAGCGGCTCGCCCGGTCACCGGGCCGCGACTCGTCCACGTGCCGCGAGAGCAGACAGATCGGGCAGTGGTTCCGGTGGCGCCCGCCGCCCAGCGTCGGGCCGACCATCGCCTTGCAGTGCCGGCAGCGGAAACCCTCCGTCTCCGGCCGCCGTGCCGCTCGGCGCTCGCTCCGCGTCGCCCGGCGCGATTCGTCTGTAACGTCACGGCCGGTGCGCGGCCGCGACCGGCGCCGGATCGGTTCCCGATCAACACCGTAGTCGTCCAGTTCGTCGAAGTCGTGCGCACAACGACGTCCCAAGGGGATTCGCTCCTATCGTCAGCAGGCAATGGGACGGCTTCGTCAGGTTGTGCGCAGAGACGGTCATCAAGTCCTCCTCGTCGCTCGACCGGCCCACGGCGCACAGCGCACGCAGACCACTTCAGCCCCGTGGGGCCGCACTCCATGAGATCGATGGGATGCTCAGCGGAGAACCGCGGACGGCACGACGATCCGATCCGCGGCGAACGGTCGGGCGACGACTCGGTTGATCAGCCGGGGTACTGGGTACGTAGGCGCGGGCGCGCCTCAGGGATCAGTCCCTCGGCGTCGAGCGGAAAGGCCAGACTGTGCGCCGGTTAGCGGACCGGTGCCGCGACGTCCACGGCTCGGGCGGCGGTTTGAACGCTGGCCATCAAGTCCTTCCTTCTCCGATCTCGACGCGCTCGCTGCCGCCCGGTAGGGGATACCAGGCGACCTCCGCATTGTAGGGGAGCCGGGCCGCGCTGTCTAGAGGGGTGCCGGAAGCGCTGGCATCTTGCCGGCTTCGCGCCGGCGCACCGGCAACGGGGCCGCCCGTGCTCCTGGGCCGCGCATCACAGGGGTCCAGACAAGAAGCGCCCCCGCTCGGGAGAGCGGGGGCGTTCGTCTGCTCAGGCGACGGTGCAGGACCGTACCTGGCTACTCGATGAACCCGACCACCTGCGCCGTGCCCGGGAACATGCCAAAGTTGGCGATGTAGATCGTGCCGTCGGCATCGATCGCCAGGCCGGTCGGACCGACCAGCCCCTCACGGGCGAGCAGCGTCTTGGTGCCGTCGGACTCCACGCGGTAGAGCGATCCGGGCGTGTCCTCCGACAGAAGGCCCTCCGCGGCGATCTCCAGCACGTACAGGCGGCCGTCCGGCCCGAAGGCGATGTCACCGATGTTGGTGAAGCCCTCGGCGTAGATCTCCGGATCTTCACCCGGCACGATCCGCCAGACACGAGCAGCGCCGACCAGGAACGGGAAGCCCGTCAGCTCGCCCACGTAGTAGGCCCCATCCGGCCCGATGACGAGGCCGGTCGGAACCGCCTCCATCGGGATCTCCGTGCCGGGCGGCAGGCCGAGGAACGGCGGCGCTTCGACCATCCGCGGCCCGAAGACGGCCAGCGTCGTGATCGTGCCGTCGTCGGCGACGTGGAGCAGGTCGTTCCCACCGGCATCCACGACGACGAACCCGTCATCAACGACGACGAGCGAGTACGGGTTGCTGTCGACCAGGGCCGGCTCGGGGTTCTGGTCGGCCTCATAGGCCGCCACGTCGAACAGGACCGTGTACGTCCCATCGTCGTTGATCTGGACCAGCGTGCCAAAGTCGGCCCCGACATCACCCAACTGCGCGCGTGCCTCCGGGTCCGCGCCCAGGCCGATGATGGCGAAGATGCCGCTCTCGGTCACCACCACGTCGTGGACGCCGGTCGCAGCGACGCCGTCGGGAGTCGCCAGCGACGGGAGCCCGGTTGCGATGCGCTCCACCTGGCCGTCAACGATGCGGGCGATCGAGCCGGTCGGGCCGTAGCAGACCTCACCCTCGCCCTCGGGGTTCGGCAGGCACGGGCCGTCTCCACCGACACCGGCCTCCGCCACGTAGATCGCGCCGTCAGGGCCGATGGTCATCCCGCGCGGGTTGTTGAGCTCAGCAGCGACTGGGACGAACGGCGGCTCAGGCTCGGGCTCGGGCTCCGGCTCCGGCGCCGGCTGCTCGCCGCTGATGGCCCGCACACCCAGCAGGCCAAGCAGGACATCGTAGCGCTCCGGCCAGACGCCCGGATGCCACTCGAAGCGCGCTCGCTCGAAGTACTGCACCGTCACGCCATCCTCGACGAACTCCTCGCTGATCGGGTACCCGAAGATGGCAAGGCCGCCGAACGTCTGCCAGTACGACTGGAAGCCGGCGCAGAGGTTATGGCCCGTCGCTTCGAAGAAGGTGCAACCCTGGATAGGCTGCGCCGGCGCAAACGGCCCGGTGCTAAGACGGTCACCGGCGAGCTGGGCACCGAGCAGGCCCTGCAGCACGTCGTAGCGCTCTGGCCAAACGCCGGGGTGCCACTCGAAGCGCGCCCGCTCGAAGTACTGCACCGTCACGCCATTCTCGACAAACTCCCCGGTGATGGGATAGCCGAAGATGGCAAGGCCGCCGTACTTCTCCCAATACGCCTTGAACCCGAAGCAGACACTCTGCTGTGTTGCCTCAAAGTAGATGCAATCCGTTTCGGTCTGCTGGCCGGCCAGGGCACCGTCTGATGGTGCAGCCGCCGCCGTGGCCACCGTCGCCAGCACCATGGCCAATGCCAGCAGCACAGCAAGGCTGTGTCGCTTAAGCATCAACGCCTCTCCTTACATGAGACGAATAGATGGCTCCGAACGTTGTATTCCCCTCCTTCCGTCTATCGATGTTCGTATAGTTAGGCGATGTCCGGGATTCTAACAGATCAAGCGACAACTGTCGCTATCCGCATGCCACCACATCGAACAGGCATAATGGGCGGGAAGCGGAGATACCGCGAACGGTGAAGGAGGACGTGGATGGAGATCGATCTGCTGCCCGCGGTGAGCGTCGAGCGCGAGGTCGACGCGCTCGTCATCCCGGTGAGGCCCGGCCCGCAGTTGGACCCGACCGGGACCGAGGTGGATGCCCGACTCGATGGCGCCCTCAGCGCCGCCCTGCGCGACGCGGATTTTTCGGGCAAGGTCGGCAAGACGATGGTGATCCCGACGCTGGGACGGCTCCCGGTCCGCCGCGTGGTGGTCACCGGCATCGGGGACGGCGCGTCCACGGCCAATGACCTGCGACGGGCCTGGGCGATCGCCGCGCGGGCTGCGCGCGACGCCGGTGCCCGGAGCGTGGTCAGCGCCGCACCGCCCACGGGCGACCTCGGCGAGGAGCGCGCCTACCGCGCCGCGGTCGAGGGGGTCCGGCTCGGGCTCTACGAGTTCCTGGAGTACCGGACGCTCGATCGCCCCGAAAAGCGGGTCGAGCGGTTCCACATCGCTGGGGAGAGCGACGCCGCGCGGCGTGGCCTGGCTGCCGGCGAGGCCGTCGCGTCCGCGGTCAGCCTGGCGCGCGACCTGGTGAACCAGCCGGCCGATGCCCTCTACCCCGAGCGCCTGGCCGCGATCGCACAGGAGACGGCGTCCGCCGCCGGGCTGGAGTGCGTCGTCCATGACCCGGCCGCCCTCCAGGACCTCGGCGCCGGGGCAATTCTCGCGGTCGGCAAGGGGAGCATCCGCGGGCCGCGGCTGATCCACCTCAGCTACCGGCCGCGCGGGACCTCTCGCGGCACGATCGGTCTGGTCGGCAAGGCGATCACCTTCGACACTGGCGGCGTGAACCTCAAGCCGACCGGCTCGGGCCTGGAGCACATGAAGAGCGACATGGCGGGCGGGGCGGCGGTCCTGGCGACCATGACCGCGCTGGCGGCGCTCGACATCCCCTTCACCGTCCACGGCGTCATCGCCGCTGCCGAAAACATGCTGAGCGGCAGCGCCTTCCGCCCGGGCGATGTCCTGCGCGCCATGAACGGCAAGACGATCGAGGTGATCAGCACCGACGCCGAGGGCCGGCTGGTGCTGGCCGATGCCCTCACCTACACCGCACGCCAGGGCGCGGAGGTGCTGATCGATCTGGCGACCCTTACCGGCGCCGCCGTCGTTGCTCTCGGCCGGCAGGGCACGGCACTCTACGGCACCGACCAGGCACTGGTCGACGACCTGGTGGCCGCGACCGACTTGAGCGGCGAGAAGCTCTGGCCCATGCCGCTCTGGGACGAGTACCGAGAACTGATCCGCGGCGACGTGGCCGATCTGAAGAACAGCGGCGGCCGCGCGGGCGGCTCGATCACCGCCGCGTTGTTCCTGCGCGAGTTCACCGAGGGCAAGCCGTGGGCCCACCTCGACATCGCCGGCCCGGCCTGGGCCGACAAGGTCACCGACTACGCCGGGAAGGGCGGCACCGGCCACGGCGTCAGCACCCTGCTCGCGTTCCTCGAACGGCGGGCGACGCAAGGCTAACCGGGTCCATTTCGCGGCAGTACACGACGGACCCCTCTCCCGCAGTCGGGAGAGGGGTTTCTTGCTGTCCGCGGTCGGCGCGGGATGGGGTTTCGTTACCCCTCACCCCCGGCCCCTCTCGGACGGAGCCCACCAGGGAAGAGGGGAGAACGTCCTGGGGAGGGCCGAGTGACGGCCGCGGAGACGCTGGCTGCTGACGGGTCAGGAATCGACGTACTGTGGCGTCACCAGCCCGGAGCGGATGTCCGCCTCGATCAGGGCAGGGTCACGCTGGTCGGGTGGGCCATAGCCGCCGCCACCGGGGATGTGGAGCACCAGGCGCTCGTCCGGGCCGGACAGGGTGATCTGCCCCGCACCGATCTCCTCGGGCGTCAGGCGCCGGCCGTTGACCAGAACCTCAGTCAGCGGGCCGTCCTCGCCGCCGCTCAGGCCACGCGGCGGGAAGCGCAGTCGATCCGGGTCGATGAAGAAGGAGACCGGGGCTGGGTAGCCGGGGAGCACACCCATCTCAAGCCGGTGGCCGAAGGCACCCCGCCACTGCCCCCGGCCGGCCGAGTCCTCCCGCAGTTCTCGGGTGTGGATCAGCACCGGGGTGCGGGCTTCGAAAACCTCGACCGGGACGTTGCGGGCGCTGCTCGGGAAGCAGTTCCGTCCGATACCGTCCCGCCCGCGGCTGGCGCCGCGCCCCCCGGCGATGAAGAAGTGCGCGTTGTAGAAGCGGCCATTCGGCTCCTGGCCGTAGACATGGACCGAGTTCATCAGGCCGTTGCCGGCCTGCACCCGGTCGGGCAGCGCACGTTCCAGCGCCCCGAAGAGGAGCGAGTGGATGTGCCAGCCGGTGCGCACGCGTGAGCCGACCGAGGCCGGCACCCGGCAGTTGAGGATCGAGCCCTCCGGCGCTGTGATGGTGAACGGCCGGAAGGTACCCTCGTTGGCCGGAACGGTCGGCGAGAGCAGGCACTTCAGGGGGTAGACGGTGTGCGCCTTGGTATAGGTCAGTGTGCAGTTGATCCCGCCGCGCGGGCGCTCGGGGTCGCTCCCGGCGTAGTCGACCGTGATCTCGTCGCCGCGCACCGTGACCCGGCAGCGCAGGTGCACCGGCTCGTCCAGCCCGTCGGCCCACACTTCATGCTCATAGTCGCCGTCGGGGAGCGCCCGGATCGCCTCCCGCATGGCCCGCTCCGAGTGCTCCTGGATCGCCCGAGCGACGTCCGCCAGGTCGGGCAGGCCGTACTCCTCCAGGAAAGCGACGATGCGGCGGGCACCGAGGTCGTTCGCGGTGAGGGTCGCCTCGATGTCGGTGAGCACCATGTCGGCCGTGCGCACGTTCTCGCGGATGAATGCCCAGGCCGTCTCGTTGAGTTCGCCTGCGTCATAGAGCTTCAACAGGGGGATGCGCAGGCCCTCCTCGTAAATGTCGCGCACGGTGCGCCGCGCCAGCGCGCCGCCGATGCTGGAGGTGTGGGCGACGGTTACGGCGAAGGCGACGACGCGCCCCCCGTGGAAGACCGGGGTGATGGTGGCGATGTCATCCAGGTGCCCGGCGCAGAGCCACGGGTCGTTGGTGACGAACACGTCCCCTGGCCGCATGGTCTCGACCGGGTAGCGCTCGATCACCGCACGTGTCACCGTCGGCATGACGATGTTGAACACCGGCATGCTCCGGTTGGAGTGCGCCACCGAGTGGCCCTCGGCGTCGAGGATCTCGCAGCCGAAGTCCTGGGCGGCGCCGATGATGGTGGAGACGGCAGTCCGCAGGACCGTGGTCCACATGTCGTCCGCAATGCCGATCAGCCGGCTCCACATGATCTCCAGGCTGACCGGGTCGAACGTCCGTGCCCGCGTCATCGCGCCCCCTCGCCTTCCGTGCGCTCCAGGATCACGTTCCGATAGCCGTCGATGGTGACGCGCCACTCTGGCGGCACCACGATGGTCGCCTCGCGCTCCTCGATGATGCACGGCCCCGGGAAGGCCGCACCCGGCTCCAGCCGGTAGCGGTCGTAGACGGGGCAGGATCGGTAGCCGGCCTCCGGCCGCGGGAAGTAGACCGAACGCTCACCCTTCCGCGCCGTGCTCGGGTCACGCTCGCGGCACGGCTCGGCCGCCAGCGTAAAGGCGGGGCGCGGCAACTCGGCGATCAGGTGCCAGTTGAGCACCTCGATGCCCAGCCCGCTCGGCGCCCGCCCGTAGGTGGCGGCATAGCCCTCCCGGAAGGCCGCTTCGATCTCGCGGGCGCCTGCCGGGCCGAGCGCATCCTCCGGCAGGTCCACCCGCAGCTCGTGGTACTGCCCAACGAAGCGCATGTCCGCCGCCAGGCGGTAGCGCGCGGCCTCGACGTTCCCCGTCGCGGCGAACGCGCGCCGTGCCTCCTCCCGCATCTCGTCGTAGAGCGCGTGCACCAGCGCCCAGTCGCAGTCGTCGAGCAGCGTCATGTGCGAGCGGACAAAGGGGAGGGCCATCGGGGCGGTCAACGCGCCGATCGCCGAGCCGACCCCGGCGCCCATCGGCACGATCACCTGCCGGATACCCAGGATGCGGGCCACCTCCGCCGCGTGGGCCGGTCCCGCGCCGCCGAAGGCCACCACCGCAACGCTCCGCGGGTCGCGGTTGCGCTCGATCAGGTGCGTCCGCGCTGCCTGAGCCATGTTCTCATTGACGATGGCGTGGATGCCCCAGGCCGCGTCGATCGGGTCGAGCCCCAGCGGCTTCGCCAATCGTTCGACCACGGCGGTGCGCGCCCGCTCCGGCTCGAGCGCCATCCGGCCGCCCAGGAAGTAGTTGGGGTCGAGGTAGCCGAGCAGCACGTTGGCGTCGGTCACCGTCGGCTCTTCACCGCCGAGCGCGTAGCAGGCCGGACCCGGGTTCGACTCGGCGCTCTGGGGACCCACCTGCATGAGCCCGAGGTTGTTGACGTGGGCGATGCTCCCGCCTCCGGCGCCGATTTCGATCAGGTCGACCGTCGGCGCCATGATCGGCAGCCCGCTGCCGGGCTTGAAGCGGTGCATGCGGTCCGCCTCCAGCATCCCGGCCACGGTCGGCGCGCCGTTTTCGATCAGGCACGCCTTGGCGGTGGTCCCGCCCATGTCGAGCGAGAGGACATGCTCGTGCCCGGCCAGCCGGCCGTAGAACCCGGCCGCGAAGGCGCCCGCAGCCGGACCCGACTCCAGCAACCGGATCGGGAACTCCATCGCCGCCTCGACCGTCGTGATCCCGCCGGAGGAGAGCATCATCGAGAGATCCCGCTCGTACCCCAGCGCCCGGAGCTGCTCCATCAGGTCGGTCAGGTAGCGTCGCAGCAACGGCTTGACGTAGGCATCCGCCGCCACGGTGGAGGTCCGCTCATATTCCCCGATCAGCGGGGCAACGCGCGACGAAAGCGAGACGGTGATCTCCGGGTGGGTCTCAGCGATGATCTCCGCCAGTCTCCGCTCGTGCACCGGGTTGCGGTAGGCATGGATCAGCGCCACCGCGATCGACTCCACCCCCGCGGCCGCCAGCTCGTCCACCAGCGCGCGGGCCGCCTCCTCGTCCAGCGGGCGCAGCACCTCGCCGTCGCGGGTGATCCGTTCATCGACCTCACAGCGCAGCTCGCGCGGCACGAGTGGCTGCGGGTAGGGTGCGAAGAGGTCGTAGATGTCGTAGAGCTGCTCGATGCCGATCTCCAGCACGTCGCGGAAGCCGCGGGTGGTGATGAGCGCGGTCCGGGCGCCACGGCGCTCGACGATGGCGTTGGTCACGATGGTCGTGCTATGCACCGCGTGGTCGACATCGGCCGAGGTCGCCCCGACCATCTCCAGGATCTCCCGCCAGCCGGTCACGACCGCACGCGCCGGACGCTCCGCATCGGTCAGCACCTTATGAAACGCGGCAGGCGTGCCCGCCTCCTGATCGAACAGCACGAAGTCCGTGAACGTCCCCCCAACGTCCACGCTGATGGCGTATCGTCTCCTCACAGGCTCTGAACCTCCTCCACCTCCCGGACAGCCTCGCAGCCCCGCGGGGCATCATACCGCGCCGCGGTGTCTTGCGGGCGTGCGCGGGGTCGCGTAACCTCTCGCGCGGAATGGTGCCGGGGATGCGTGAGAGGAGGCGTGCCATGCCCGCAGCCATCCACCGCTTTTCGGTCGGTTCGATTACCTGCACCCTGATCAGCGACGGCGGCGCGGCCTTCCCGGCGGCATGGGTCTTCGCCGGGGCACCGGAGGAGGAGCGGGAGCGCGAGCTGGCGGAGCGCGGTATTCCCGCGGAGGTCCCGTCCAACATGAACTGCCTGCTGATCGAGAGCGGCGGGCAGCGCATCCTGGTGGATACAGGCATGGGCCCCTTCGCGCCGACGACCGGGAAACTGCAGGAGAGCCTGCGTGCCGCGGGGTACGAGCCGCGCGACATCGACACGGTGATCATCACCCACGCCCACCCCGACCACATCGGCGGCAACGTCGACGCCGAGGGCCGGCCCGCCTTCCCGTCGGCACGGTATGTCATGTGGGAGGATGAGTGGCGATTCTGGACTGATGAGACGGTCCTCAACCGCCTCGCGGCCGGGTCGATCTACGGCCTCGGTCAGCTCGAAGCGGTGATGGCCGACTTCGCGCGGCGACACCTCCTGCCGATCGCCAGCCAACTCGACCTCATCAACCGGCCGGGAGAAATCGCCCCCGGCGTCGAGGCGATCCCGGCACCGGGGCATACCCTCCACCACATGGCCCTGGCCATCACCTCCGGCAACGAGCGGGTGCTGCTCCCAATGGATGTCGCGCTCAACCCGCTCCACCTGGAGCACCCCTCGTGGGGAGCTGCCTTCGACCAGGACCGGGCACAGGCGGAGGCGACGCGCCGTCGCTTTTACGCCGAGGCAGCCGCTGACGACGCGCTGCTGTTCGTCTACCACTTCCCCTTCCCCGGCCTCGGCCGTGTCACGCCGCACGGTGAGGGCTGGCGCTGGGAGCCGGCGACGGCGTAGACATCTGCTGCGGCGGAGCCGGGTTGCCTGGCCACCCACCACGCCCGCGCGACCTGTGCAACACTTGGCCGGGCACTGCGCACGGTGGCGCAGGGGCGCGGTGCGTGGAGGAGAGGAGCAGATCGGTGGCGGCCCGGCTCGGCCAGATCCTCGGTGCGGCGGGGTACATCGCCGCGTTCGTCTTCGGGTACTTCGTGCTCGGATTTCCGGACGGCTTCACCATCAGCCGGTTCGACCTGCAGGTCCAACTGTTCGCCCTCGGCTTCCTGCTGGCCCTGCTGGTCCGCTCCTTCTGGTCCGTCGTGCTGCTCCCCGCTACCGTGATCTTCGCCGTCGTCCTGGCGGGGATCACCGACGGCCTGATCCGGAACGTGCAGCAGCTCGTCGCCGCCGCGTTCAACGCCGAGGTCTACCTGTTCGGCGCCACCGCGCTCGGCACCCTGGTCGGCACGGCGCTCCCTCGGATCGCCCGGCGCCTCTGGCGCGCCCTATCCGAGCCGGAACTCTCCGAACTCCATCCCAAGGAGCCCCCGCCTGACGGCCATGAGCCGTCCGACACCCCCTGATCTGTCCCGTCGTGGCGACCGCCCTCTGGCGGTGCGGCCCTCCCCGCGCTATGGTGGACCCATCGCTGCCCCTTCATTCACGCTCCACCCGAAGGAGGGTCCGTCATGCTCCACACCCCGCTCTGTGACCTCCTGGGAATCGAGCATCCGATCGTCAGCGCGCCGATGGCAGGGACCGCCACGGCGGACCTGGTCGCGGCGGTCTCGGCAGCAGGCGGCTTCGGGCTCCTGGGCGGCACCAGCCTCGGCGGACCGGAGTGGCTGCGCGAGCAGATCCGTGCCGTCCGAGAACAGACCGATCGCCCCTTCGGTGTCGGCTTCATCTCCTCCGCCCCTGGCACCGCTGACCTGATGGCGGTCGCACTGGAGGAGCGGGTCGCGGCCGTCAGTCACTCGTTCGCCGACCCGACGCCGTGGATCGAACCCGCCCACCGGGCCGGGGTCAAGGTACTGGTCCAGGTGCAGACGGTCGCCCAGGCTGTGACGGCGGCACGCGCGGGCGCGGACGCCATCGCCGCCCAGGGCGTTGAGGCCGGTGGCCACGCGGGGACCACGAGTGCCACGCTCCCGCTCGTCCCGGCCGTGGTCGATGCGGTGGGCACGATCCCCGTGCTCGCGGCCGGGGGCATCGCCGACGGACGCGGGCTGGCCGCGGCGCTCATGCTGGGCGCCGCCGGCGTCTGGATGGGCACGCGCTTTGTCGCGAGCAACGAGTGGGCCGGCGGGGAGTGGGCCAAGGCTCGCGTCGTCGCGGCTTCAACCGACGATGCCGTCCAGACGCGCGTCTACGACCTCATCACCGGCGCACCCTTCCCGGAGTGGACCGCCGACCGGGTCATCCGCAACCCCTTCGTCGACGCCTGGCAGCCGCGGGAGGACGAGATCCCGACCCACGCCGCGGCGCTGCGCAAGCAGATCGAGGCGGCGCAAAGCGATGGGGACGCCGAGGTGGCGGCCGTGCGGGCCGGGAACGTGGCCGGACTGATCCACACCGTCGAACCAGCCGGGGAGATCGTGCGGCGGGTCGCAGCTGAGGCCGAGCGGCTCCTGCGGGAACGCCCGGCCCAGATTCTGCGATAGCTATCATCAGGCAGATGGATAGGCTACCGTGGCATTCGCCTTGCTGCAGCAGGGTTGTCTATCCCAAGGGAGCGTCCCCGGGGAGCGATACCAGGGGAGCGCAAACGTATAGGAGCACCGCATGACCACCGGTACGGTCAAATGGTACGACCCGGAGAAGGGGTACGGGTTCATCGCGCGAGACGACGGGGATAGCGACCTCTTCGTTCACCGCAGCGCCATCTCGGGTAGTGAACTAAACGAGGGTGACCGCGTCGAGTTCGATGTCACAAGCAGCCCCAAAGGGCCGCGGGCCGAGCACGTTCGCGTGACCGAGCCGAATCTGAACCCGCCGCGGCGCAGGCGCTACGCGTAGCGCGGTCGTCTCAGGCTTCTCCGAAGCAACGCCCTGACCCCTGGCGGGCAGCAGACGACCGCGTATCTCTCGCGGCCGGTCTGGCAAGCCAGGGGTAAGGGCCTGCCCACCATACCCCGGCGTGGCCATTCCCGGTCGCGCCGGTTTTCTTTGTGCGGCGCGGTACCCCCTAACGGGCGCAGAGCCATCCCTGGCCGGTGCCGATCAGGCTGGTTAGCGGATGCGATGCGGGTGCAGCCGGTCGTCGACCTTAGGGGACGGCCCTGGCGATGAGGATGATGATCGCCAACAGCGATACCACCGTGCCGATGGCGAAGAACAGGATCACGTAGGGCATCAGGCCCATCAAGTTCCGCAGCATCGTTGGTCTCCTCCCGGTTCGGCGCGCCGACCCCTCACGCGCTACCTCCATTGTCGCATGTTCCTCGCGCGAACGGCCAATTCCGGCCGCGGCGGGACGTTTCGCCGCCGTCGCGGTGTTATGCTCCCTGAGAGGGGCACTCACCCGGATGGGTGACACCAAATGGGGTGATCCCGCGTCTCCGTGTCGTCCGGGTTTCTGTGTCATCGTGAGCGGAGCGAAGGATCTCGCGTCAGACCCGCCGCGCCGCGCGGAGATCCTTCGCTCCGCTCAGGGTGACATGGGCTCAATCGTTTGCCCATATTGGGTATGACCAGCACGAAGTGAGGTGAGCGATGCGTATCGGGGTGATCCTGCCGCAGACCGAGATCGGCACCGACCCGGCCGTAATCCGGGAGTATGTGCAGACGGCCGAGGGGCTCGGCTATACCCATATCGCCTGCTACGAGCACGTCGTTGGTGTCGACACCAGCACGCGCCCCGGGTGGACCGGTCCATACACGGTCGACAGCCTGTTCCACGAGCCGATGGTGCTCTATGGCTATCTCGCGGCGTTCACCAAACTCGAGCTGGTGACCACGGTGGTGGTGCTCCCACAGCGGCAGACGGTCCTGGTGGCCAAGCAGGCCGCCGAGGTCGATCTCCTCACCGGCGGGCGCTTCCGCCTCGGCGTCGGCGTGGGCTGGAACGAGGCCGAATACATCGCGCTGAACGAGAACTTCCACAACCGCGGCCGGCGGATCGAGGAGCAGATCGAGGTCATGCGCCTGCTCTGGACCCAGCGCGTGGTCACCTACGAGGGGCGCTGGCACAACCTGCCCGGCGTCGGCATCAACCCGCTACCGGTTCAGCGGCCGATTCCGATCTGGATGGGTGGTCGGTCGGAGCCAGCCTATCGGCGCATCGGCCGGCTGGCCGACGGCTGGCAGCCACAGTTCCCGCCCACCGACGAGGGGCTGGAGATCGTCGAGCGGGTGCGGCAGTACGCCCGGGAGGCCGGCCGGGACCCCGCCACGCTCGGACTGGAACCCCGCATCACCATCGGCCAATCCACGCCCGATGAGTGGCACTGGCAGGTGGAACGCTGGCGGAAGGCCGGTGCCACGCACCTGCTCATCAACACGCTCGGCATGGGCCTCTCCTCACCCCGCGACCATATCGCCGCCATCGAGCGCATCGCTCGGGAGTTGGGCGTAGGGCGCGCCTGACCGAGCCTGTGTGCCGTGGATTCAGGCCACCGCTCATGCTGCGAGCGGTGGCCTGAATCCGTGTCTCACTCTCAGGTGAGCTTCTGAGCCGCGTTCGGGATCGGGGTCGGCAGAGTCCACTCCTCACCGCGCTCGGTGCGGATGTACTCGGGCCAGCGGAGATCGATCGGTGGGATGATGTCCCGCGGCAGTAGCGGCGGTACCCACTTGGAACCGCCGACACCGCCGCCGGTGCGCTCGACGAACTCTGCCTTGGCGCGGGCCAGCTCGTCGGGCCGGGTCAGCAGATCGAGCAGCGTCGCCGCGATGGTCTTGCCCGCGACGAACATGCCCGGATCGACGACCTCCGACCGTCCACCCAACGCCAGATAGGTCCAGTTCGGGTACTGGTACTGCGGATGCGGCGGCCGCAGGCGCGGGCGCCCCGTTAGCAGCCGCACCGTGGGGGCGTGCCACATGTACTCCACGTAGTCGTCGGCACCGATGTGGTGTTGCCACGCCGGGAGGCCGTGTCGCACCCGCTCCTCATACTCCTGCGGTGGAAGCAACTGCTCGACCTCATCGGGGAACGGGTTGGCCATGGGCTCCAGTCCGAGATTGGCCTGGATGGCACGGCCGAACTCCCGAGCGGCCTCGCTCAGCTTCGGTGGCCCCACGAGCTCCAGGTTCCGGTAGGTCAGGTCGGCCATGGCATGGTTCGGTAGGCCCACCCGGGTCTTGGAGACCCACTGCACCGACACCTCGCACCCGGTCGCGGCGGCGGCATGGCGGGCGTTGTTTTCCAGGATGCGGTAGATCTGCTCCTGCAGGCCGAGCGAGGGGGAGCGCCACGCGTACTGAATCTGGCTGAATCGCGGGGGAAGGTTGTCAGCCGTCGCATCGCCGGCAGCCAGGATGAACTCATTGATGGTCCAGCTACCGGTGTGCGGGAACATGGCCTCCTTGGTGTACTTGGTGGTGGTGTACATCAAGCAGAGCGCGTCGATCGCGCCCGGGCAGCGCGGCACAGCCCGCGGGCCGGCCTCCGCCGGCAGGAGCGACCGATCCGCCCACTCTTCCGGCGCCACACACTCGAAGGTGAACACGCAGCTCCAGTAGGCGCCGAAGTGGGTATCCCACTCGACCGTGTTCTGCGGCCACGGGTGGTAGGCGATGAAGGCATCAAATCCATCGTAGTAGCCCTTGGCGGCGTGGATCGGCTTTGAGCCGCAGACCTTCTCGGCGGGCTCGCCGAAGAAGACGAGCGTGCCTTTGATGCCGTACTTCTCCATTGCCGCCTTGGCTGCCAGCACCCCGGTCAACCCGGCCACACCGAGCATCGAGTGCGGGTCGGTGTGGCCCGCGGCCCACGGGTGCAACCCTTCGCGCGGCGCCCGGTACGGCACCGGCTGCTGCGAGTTGCCCGGAACCGCGTCGTACTCCGCATAGGCGCCGAGCACCGGACCACCGTCGCCGAACCGGGCGACGAAGGCGGTCGGCATGTCGCCGGAGCCTTCCTCCACCTCGAAGCCCTCGCTGCGCAGGAACTCGCAATACGCCCGCGCGGACTTGTACTCCCGCCAGGCTGGTTCCGCGTAGTTCCAGATCTCGAGGTGGAACTCGGACAGCCTTCCCGCGTTGGCATCGACCCACTCTATCGCATGGGCCTTTTCGCGGTATCGTTCAGCCATGCATACCCCCTCGCTGCACTCGCCCGCCCATTGACAGGGACTTACGGCTTTGCTAGTGTTGTGTCGACTTTATACATCCTACAGCATACGGACGAAAGGGCCTAGAGCTGGGATGGTCTTCACTCCGCACAAGCGGACATCACTGCGTGAGCGCGTACTCCGCGATCTGCGCGCTGCGATCCTCCGAGGAGCGCTGCCGGCAGGAGAGCGCATCTATGAGGGGAAGATCGCGGAGCAGATGGACGTCTCCCGCGCCCCTGTCCGCGAGGCACTAATGGCTCTGCAGCAGGAGGGGTTGGTCACCCGCATCCCGAACAAGGGCGTCTTCGTTGCCCGGCTCACCAAGGCAGAGCTGTCGGAGTTCTACACCCTGCGTTCGGTCCTCGAAGAGTTCGCTATGGAGCTGGCGATCAACGAGGCAACCGAGGCGGATATCGAGCGGCTGCGTGAACGGCTCCGAGTGATGGCCGAGGCTGCGGAGGAGCGAGACAAGGCCGCGGTCTTCGAGGCAGACGTCGGCTTCCACCGCGCCCTGGTGCAGGCCTCGCATCACACGCTGCTCCTGCACTTCTGGCGGCAGGTCCAGAATCTACTCCACGTCCAGTACGTCACGCTCTTTCAGGTGATGTACCCACTGAGTGAGGACATCGTAGCGCGGCACCAACTGCTGCTCGACGCGCTCTTGAGCGGGAACCCAACAGAGGCACGCTCAGCCGTCCGGGAGCACATCGTAACCGCGGGGGAACGACTGATTCAGGAGGGGAGAGACCACGGACTGTTCACGTGATCCGTCCAGCGCGGCAGTGAGGGTGGAGATGAGTGATTGCGAAGGAGAGGGTTTCATGAGCGCGGACCTTCGGCAGCAGGCCCCGAAGGAGTCTGACCGGACGTGGGTGATCCCCGTCACCCGCCGAGACCTCTTGAGTTACGGCGGCAAGCTCGGCCTGATGGCGACGATGCTGTCAGCCGCCGGTGTGACCTTCGCCTGCGGTGGAGGCGACGGAGGATCTGACTCTCCGCAGGGCACAGCGACCAGCGCCGCATCCGGGGATGGCGAAACCCCGGCAGCCGGCACCCCAGGCGCCGCGGCCGTCACCGCCGAGCCCGGCGGTGAGGCGACGCCAGGAGGCACGCTCACGATCGTGCGCGCGACGGATCCGCTCAACCTGCATCCGGGCATGAACAGTGGGCTGGCGGACATCGCGACCAACTTCCTGATCTACGACGCGCTGGTCATCCATGGCTTCGACGGCAAGATCTATCCCGCGCTCGCCGAGTCGTGGGAATCGTCTGACGACGGGACCGTCTGGACGTTCCATCTGCGGCAAGACGTGCGTTTCCACTCCGGAGAGCCCTTCACCAGCGCACATGTCGTCGATCATTTCCAGCGCTGGAAGGAAATGCCCACCAGCACCAAGATCGCCCTCCTGGATTCGGTCGAGGCCCCGGACGACTACACCGTGGTGTTCACGCTGAAGTCTCCCACGCTGGTGTTCTTGAACAACATCAGCCAGACCGAGTGGGCCTACGCCTCGATCCCGAACATGAAGAAGGTCGAGGAGTTGGGCGACGACTACGGTGTCGTCGGGGTGGACGGTACCGGCCCCTTCAAGCTTGAAGAGTGGGTCAAGGACGACCACATCACCCTGGTTCGGAATGAGGACTACACCTGGGGATCCCCGATCTACTCGAACACGGGTCCGGCCTACCCTGAGCGCATCATCTTCAAGGTGGTGCCCGAGGAAGCCTCCCGCTCGGCGTTGATCGAGACGGGCGAGGCCAACATGAACATCGAGGTCGCGGCCCGGGATGTCCAGCGCCTGTCGGATATTCCGGGGGTGACCGTGGCTTCCTTCCCGCGCCTCTCGTCCAACCACATCGGATTCAACATGCAGCGAGAGCTCTTCCAGGACATCAACGTCCGGAAGGCGATCATGCACGGGATCAACCGCGAGGAGATCACTCAGTTCGTGATGCACGGGCAGGCCGACCCGGCAGAAGGCTATCTCCACCCAGAGGTCGTCGGCGCGGCGCCGCGCGAGCAGACCCGGCCCCTCGTTGAATACAACCCTGAGAAGGCGGTCCAACTGCTCGAGGAGTCGGGCTGGACCCTCGGCCCCGACGGCATCCGGGTGAAGGACGGGAAGCCGCTCTCCTTCACGCTGTACCTGACCACGGAGCTGCACGAGCAGATCAACCAGGCGGTGCAGGCGCAACTCCGGGAGATCGGCGTCGATATGCAGGTCCGGCGGCTGGAGGCGGCGGGCTACGACGACGCCACCAAGGCCGGCGAGCACGACGCGCGGTTCATCCCGATGATCTACTCCAGCGCGGACCACCTGTACTTCTTCATCACCGATTCGATCCCATCCCCGAACACGACCTTCTGGAGCGATCCGAAGTTCGACGAGCTGTTCGAGAAGAGTCAGACGACGACCGACGAAGAGGAGCGCATCAAGACCTTCCAGGAGATGGAGCTCTATCTCCTGGAGCAGGCCGTCGTCATCCCGATCCAGCATCTCAAGTGGATCTTCGCCTGGGATGAGAAGACCAAGGGCACGACCTTCCACAACATCCACGGCATCTACAAGCTGATGGATACCTGGGTCGAGCAGTAGCAATGAACCGGCGGCCCGCGCGGCGGCTTCCGCCAGCGGGCCGCAACCGAGCGTGAGGGAGGGGGAATGGCGGATCGAATTCGGATCGACGGCGGAATCATCGTCGCCTATCAGGACGGCGAGCACCGCATACTCCGAGACGGCTGCATCGTCATCGAGGGGAATGAGATCGTCCACGTCGGCCGCCGGTTCGACGGCACCGTGGATCAGGTGGTCGACGCACGCGGCCAGCTCGTGACTCCCGGGTTCATCAACACCCACACCCACCTGTCCGAGTCACCCCTGGACAAGTCCTTCATCGAGGACCGCGGGCGCCGGCAGTTCGCCATGTCGGGGTTGGTCGAGATGCTCCCGGTCCGCGGGGCTGCCATCGACCCGGAGGGGCGCGAGGCCTCGGTTGACTACTCGATGGTCGAGCTGATCCGGACCGGCACGACGACGGTCATGGAGATCGGCGGGATCGGCGACTACGTCGCCGACGCGGCAGAGCGGGCGGGCCTCCGCGCCTACATCGCCAACGCCTATCGCTCCGGGCGCTGGTTGACGCGGGACGGCAAGCGCGTCGAGTACGAGTGGAACGAAGAGGCCGGGCTGGAGGGCTTCCGGCGCGCGGTCGACTTCATCGAGCGCATCGACGGTCGAGCGAACGGTCGCATCAAGGGCTTCCTTTCCCCGGCCCAGGTCGACACCTGCACCGAGGAACTGCTGCGTCTGAGCCGCGAGGCGTCGGACCGCATGGGCGTGCCGCTGGCGCTGCACGTGAGCCAGTCGGTGTTTGAGTTCGACGAGATGGTGCAGCGGCATGGGCTCACGCCGGTCGAGTGGCTGGAGCAGATCGGTTTCCTGAGCGAGCGCTGCATCCTCGGCCACGTCATCCTGATCGCAGGGAACAGTTGGGTTCAGTTCGCCGGGGACGACCTCTCGATCCTGGCCCGGCATGGCGCGTCGGTCGCGCACTGCGTGTGGGTCTTCGCCCGCCGGGGCATCGCGATGGAGTCGTTCCCCCGCTACCTCGAGGCCGGGGTCAACATGTGCCTGGGCACGGACACCGCGCCGCAGTCGATGATCGAGGCGCTGCGGTGGACGGCGGTGATCGGCAAGATCATGGCGCGGGACACCCAGAAGGCCACCGCCGCCGACGTGTTCAATGCGGCCACCTTGAACGCCGCCAAGATGCTCCAGCGAGACGACCTGGGGCGGATCGCCCCCGGGGCGAAGGCCGACCTTCTCTTCTGGAGCCTCGACACGCTGTTCATGGTCCCGGTGCGGGATCCGATCAAGAACCTGGTCTATAGCGCGACGCCCGAGGACCTGCGCCACGTGATGATCGACGGCCAGTGGGTGCAGCGCGACGGCAAGGTCCTCACGTGTGACGAGCGGAAGGCCTGCCAGGCGCTGCAGTTCGCAGGTGAGCGCATGTGGGCCGAGATGGGACCGGGCGACTGGGCCGGCCGCTCAGCCGACGAGCTGTCGCCGCAGACGTTCCGGCCCTTCGAGGGCTAGTAGGGAATCTGCCGTTGCCCAGGCGCGGTGAGCCCGGTCTGCCGGGTTCGCTGCGCCCACGTCGGAGCAGGTGCGGCGGACGGCGCTCCGCCGCACCACTCCGTCCGAACGAGGTTCGATGACTGCCTACATTATCCGCCGTCTGCTGACGCTCATCCCCACGCTGCTCGGCGTCTCACTGCTGGTGTTCTCGATCACCCGGCTGACACCAGGCGATCCGGTCCGGCAGATCGTTGGGCCCGATGCGCCCCAGCAGCGGGTTGATGAGGTACGCCGGCAGTTGGGCCTGGATCAGCCGATTCTCGTTCAGTACTGGAAGTTCCTCACCGGAGCCGTTCGGGGGGATCTCGGACGTTCGCTGCTCACCCGGCAACCGGTCGTCAAGGAGCTTCAGGACCGGCTGCCGGTCACGCTGAAGATCGCCACGATCTCGGTCATCATCGCGGTGGTGATCGGCATCCCGCTGGGGGTTATCTCTGCGGCGCGGAAATACTCCGCCGTGGACACGCTCGCCACGTTGTTCGCGATCGGTGGCGTATCCATGCCACTCTTCTGGTTCGCCATCATGGCGATCCTGCTCTTCTCCATCAGGCTGCAGTGGCTGCCCGTCGGCGGGCTCCACGGCCCCATCTGGACGTTCGAGGGCATGAAGGCGTACGTGCTGCCCTGCATCACGCTGGCGCTCACACCGATCGCGCTGATCGCGCGCCTCACCCGATCCTCCATGCTCGAGGTGCTTGACCGGGAGTACGTCACGGTCGCTCGCGCCAAGGGGCTCGAGGAGCGCAGGGTGATCATCCGCCATGCGCTGCGAAACGCGCTCTTGCCCGTTGTGACGTTCGTGGGTCTGCAATACGGCTTCCTCCTGGGCGGTGCGGTGGTGACGGAGACCATCTTTGCCCTGCCGGGTGTCGGCCGCCTCGCCATCCAGGCCATCAACCAGCGCGACTACCCCGTGATCCAGGGGGTTGTCCTGATGGTCGCCGTGATCTTCACGATGATCAACTTGATCGTCGACGTGCTGTACGCATGGCTGGATCCGAGGATTTCCTATGCGTGATCAAGCGCTCGCTCGCAGCGACATTGGCGCTCCGGGCGTTTCGCCCCTCGCAGGGGCGCGGCTCGCACGCTTTGTGCGCCGGTTCAGCCGGAATCGACTGGCGATGGTCGGCCTCGTCATCATCGCCATCTTCCTCATCATGGCCATATTCGCCCCGTGGCTCGCGCCGTACGATCCGATCGCGCAGGATCTTCCAGCGCAGCTCCAACCGCCTTCGGCAGCCCACTGGCTCGGGACAGATGACTTCGGGCGAGACATCCTGTCTCGCATCATCGTGGGCAGCAGGGTGTCACTCCTCGTGGGAGTCCTTGCCACGAGCATCGGCGCCACCTGTGGCACGTGCATCGGCCTGGCAGCGGGCTTCTACCGACGGCTTGACAACCTGCTCATGCGGATCATGGATATCCTGCTCGCATTTCCCAGCGTCGTTCTGGCCATCGCCGTCATCGCCGTTCTGGGGCCGAGCCTGTTCAACGTCATGATCGCGGTCGGGATCAACTCGATCCCGACGTATGCGCGGCTGGTGCGGTCGACGACGCTCTCGATCAAAGAGAAGGAGTTCGTTGAGGCGACGCGCGCGCTGGGAAGTGGAGACTCCCGCATCCTGTTCCGGCACATTCTCCCGAACTGCTTGAACCCGATCGTCGTCTACTCGACGCTCCAGCTCGGTACAGCGATCCTGTCTGCCTCGATCCTCTCCTTCCTGGGGCTTGGGATTCAGCCGCCGGATCCTGAGTGGGGTCAGATGGTCAACGCGGGTCGCGGTTGGCTCCGCGATGCTCCCCACATCGCAACCTTCCCCGGGCTCGCCATCTTCTTCGTCGTCATGGGATTCAACCTGCTCGGGGATGGGCTACGCGATGTGCTGGATCCCCGCATGAGACGCGGCTAGGACAGCGCGTGCTGAGTTGACCGAAGCCAGCGGCCGAGCCGGATCCGGCTCGGCCGCATCGCTTCAGACGATCCGAATAGCCATTCGTCGACGCGGACGGCTACGGCCTCGCCTCCTGCATCACGGTGCGGATCTTCTCCGGGGTGAAGGGCATGTCGAGGTGGGTGATGCCGAGCGGCTCGAGCGCGTCGATGACGGCATTCGCCACCGCCGGGGTGGAGCCGATCGTCGCCGCCTCGCCGATCCCCTTGGCGCCCATGGGGTTCAGGTGCGTGGGTGTCTCGGTGTGGTCTGTCTCGAACACCGGGAGGTGCGTCGCCTTGGGGACGGCGTAGTCCATCAGTGTGCCCGTCAGGAGCTGGCCGTTGTCGTCGTAGCGCACCTCCTCCAGCAGCGCCTGGGCGATCCCCTGCGCCAGCCCGCCGTGGACCTGGCCCTCGACCAGCATCGGGTTCATGATGACGCCGCAGTCGTCAACTGAGACGTAGCGCAAGAGCTTCACCTCGCCGGTGTCGGGCATGAGCTCAACCACGGCGACGTGCGTGCCGAAGGGGAAGGTCTCGTCCTCTGGCCGGAAGAAGTCGGTCGTCTCAAGGCCGGGGGCGATGTCGGCCGGCAGGGTGCCGCCGTAGGCTTCCGCCGCGATCTGCGCCAGCGTCACCGACTTGTCCGGCGCGCCCTTGACCCGCCACCGGCCGTCTGCCAGCTCGATGTCGTCGACCGACGCCTCCAGCATGGCGGCTGCGATCTGCTTGAGCTTCTCGCGGATCTTCTCGATGCTGAGCATAACCGCCCCGCCACCGACGGCCAGCCCGCGGCTACCCATGGTGCCGTTGCCCTGCGGAGCCGTTGCGGTGTCGCCGAACTGGACGGTGATCTGATCGAAGTCGGCGCCGAGGTGGTCGGCGACCATCTGCGCGAAGACGGTCTCCTGGCCCTGGCCCTGAGGGCAGATGCCGCTGTAGACCGTCACGGCGCCGCTCGGCTCGATCCGCAGGGTGGCGCTCTCCCAGGGGCCGAAGCCGCAGATCTCGACGTAGGACGAGAGGCCGATGCCGAGGTAGCGGCCCTGCTGGCGAGCCGCCGCCTGCTCCTGGCGGAGCTGCTGGTACCCCGAGAGTTCCAGCGCCTTGTCCAGCGCCTTCGCGTAGTCGCCGCTGTCGTAGATCTCGCCCACGATCGTGGTGTAGGGGAACTTCTCGGGCGGGATGAAGTTGACCCGCCGCACCTCGGCCGGGTCCAGCCCCGTCCGGTCGGCTATCAGGTCGATCGCCCGCTCTATGTAATACGCCGCCTCGGGCCGGCCGGCGCCCCGGTACGCGCCGACGTCCATGGTGTTGGTGCAGACACCGCGGATGTGGAGGTCGATCGCCGGGATATCGTAGCAGCCGACCACCACCAGCGAGGTCAGGACACCGAGGGAGGTGTCCTTCGGGTAGGCACCCTGATCCTGGATCAGGTTCAGGCGATACGCGAGGATCTTGCCTCGCCCATCGGCCGCGACCTCGACATCGGCGATCTGTGCGCGGCCCTGGTGGGTCGCCATCAGGTTCTCGCTGCGCGTCTCGATCCACTTCACCGGCCGCTGGAGGTGGTAGGCGATGCCGGAGAGGATGAAGTCCTCCGCGTAGGCGCCGATCTTGACGCCGAAGCCGCCGCCCACCTGCGGCGCGATGACCCGCACCTGGTTCTGGCCGAGCCCCAGGTTCTTGGCGATATCGTTGCGGTTCCAGTGCGGCGCCTGGGTCGAGGACCAGACGGTGACGCCGCCGGTGGCGGGGTCCGGTGCCGCCACGACACCTCGCGGCTCCATCGGCACCCCGGCCAGCCGCTGATTGATCATGCGCTGCTTGACGACCACGTCCGCGGCCTCGAAGGCGGCATCCACGTCGCCCCGGGTGCGGTCGTAGCTCATGGCGATGTTGTTAGGCAGCTCGTCCCAGAGCTGTGGCGCACCGTCCTGCATGGCCGCTTCAGGATCGACCACGGCCGGAAGGGTTTCGTAGTCAACCTGCACGGCATCGACGGCGTCCCGCGCCTGGTAGTCGCTCTCGGCCACGACCGCGACGACCGCCTGGCCGACGTGGCGCACCCGGTCGACCGCCATCGGGAACATGCGCGGGGAAGTGGCCCCCTCCTGCACCGTTCCCGCGTCCTCACCCTCGCCGCCGATCTCATCGGTCATCTTGAGGATGCCGCGAAGGTCCTGGCCGGTGACGACGGCGACGACGCCGGGCATCGCGAGCGCCTGCTCAACGTTGATGCTCCGGATGCGCGCATGGGGGTGGGGACTGCGCACGAACGCGAGGTAGAGCATCCCCGGGATGCGCACGTCGTCAACGTAGGTGGCACGCCCCGTGATGAGGCGTGGGTCTTCCTTCCGGCGCACGCGCGCGCCGACAAGCCTGCTGAGCACCATGCGCGGCCCCCTTTTCGGTGTCGTCCGCCTCTTCCTGGTTCGATTGGGATGCGTTGAGACCAGGTGGTCAGCAGGACGCATGCCAGCAATGACGCGGGCCGGAAAAGCGCGACGGGGAGGGCATTCGCCCTCCCCGTCGAAGACCGTTCCCGAGTGGCAGGGTTACTTGCCGCTCTGACGGATCGCTGCCCAGACCTTCTCGGCGGTGAAGGGGATATCGAGGTGGGTGATGCCGAAGGGCTCGAGCGCGTCGATGACCGCGTTGGCCACCGCCGGGGTCGAGCCGATCGTCGCCGCCTCACCGATCCCCTTGGCGCCGAGCGGGTTGATCGGCGTCGGGGTGACGGTCGCGTCGGTCTTGAAGACCGGGAAGTAGCTGGCCTTCGGGACGGCGTAGTCCATCAGGGTGCCGGTCAGGAGCTGGCCGTTCTCGTCGTAGCGGATTTCCTCCCAGAGCGCCTGGCCGATACCCTGCGCCAGCCCGCCGTGGACCTGACCCTCGACCAGCATCGGGCTGATGCGCACGCCACAGTCGTCGACCGAGTAGTAGTCAAGCAGCTTGACCTCGCCGGTGTCGGGGAAGACCTCGACCACGGCGACGTGCGTGCCGAAGGGGAAGGTCTCGTCTGCGGGCTTGAAGAAGTTGGTGGCCTCCAGACCCGGCTCCATGTCCTCCGGGATCTTGCCGCCGTAGGCCGCCTCGGCGATCTCGGCCAGGGTCACGCCGCGGTCCGGCGCCCCCTTGACCCGGTACTTGCCGTCCACCAGCTCGATGTCGTCGACCGAGGCCTCCAGCAGGTGCGCCGCGATCTTGAACGCCTTCTCGCGGATCTGCTCGACGGAGAGCATCAGCGCGCCACCGCCGACGGCCAGCCCGCGGCTCCCCATCGTGCCGTTGCCCTCCGGCGTGTTGCTGGTGTCGCCGTGGTGGACGACCACCTGATCGAAGTCCGCGCCGAGGTTATCGGCGACGATCTGGGCAAAGGTCGTCTCCTGCCCCTGCCCGTGGGGCGAGATACCGGTGTAGACCGACACCGAGCCGGTCGGCTCGACACGGACGTGCGAGCTCTCGAAGGGGCCGAAGCCGCAGATCTCGACGTACGAGGCGAGGCCGATCCCGACGTACCGCCCCTGCTGGCGGGCTTCCGCCTGCATCTGCCGGAGCTGCTGGTAGCCCGACACCTCCAGTGCCTTGTCGAGCGCCTTGGCGTACTCGCCGGAGTCGTAGCGCTCGCCCGTCACAGTCGTCACCGGGAACTTGTCCGGTGGGATGAAGTTGACCCGCCGCACCTCGGCCGGGTCCAGCCCGGTGGCGTCGGCCACCAGGTCAATGGCCCGTTCGATGTAGTAGGCCGCCTCCGGTCGTCCGGCGCCGCGGTAGGCGCTGACCGGCATGGTGTTGGTCAGGATCCCCATCGCGCGCGTTTCGATGGCCGGGATGTCGTAGCAGCCGACGGCCATCGAGGTGGTCGTGGGCGCCAGGTAGGCGCCGCGCGCGTCGGCCCCCTGGTCCTGCATGACCGTCATCCGGTAGGCGAGGATCTTCCCGTTCTTCTCGGCCGCGACCTCAATATCCGCGATCTGCGCCCGGCCGTGGTTGGTTACCTGGAAGTTCTCGCTGCGGGTCTCGATCCACTTGACGGGCCGGTTGATCAACCGGGTCAGGACGGCGAGGATGAAGTCCTCCGGGTACGCCCCGATCTTGACGCCGAAGCCGCCGCCGACCTCGGGCGCGATGATCCGTACCTGGCTCAGGCCCAGACCCAGCACCCCGGCGATCGCCTTCCGGTTCCAGTGCGGCGCCTGGGTCGAGGACCAGACGGTGACACCGCCGGTAGTCGGGTCAGGTGCCGCCGCCACAGCGCGCGGCTCCATCGGCACACCCGACAGCCGCTGGCTGACGATGCGCTGCTTGACCACCACGGGCGCCCGCTCGAATGCCCCGGCGACATCGCCCTGGGTGTGGGTCACATCCACCGCGATGTTGCCAGGCTTGTCGTCGTAGAGCTGCGGCGCGCCCTCCGCCATGGCCGCCTCAATGCTCGCCACGACCGGCAGCGGCTCGTAGTCCACCACGACCGCATCCCGCGCGTCGCGCGCGGCGTAGGCCGACTCGGCGACGACGACAGCAACCGGCTCCCCGAGATAGCGAACCCGATCCGTGGCCAGGGAGGTGAATGCCCCCTCCACGGCGCCCTTCTGGAGATCGGCCGCCGTGTAGACGCCGAACACGCCCGGCATCGCCGCGGCCTGCGAGGTGTCGATCCCGGTGATCCGAGCATGGGCGTACACGCTGCGGACGATCGCCACGTGCAACATGCCCGGGAGGCGGAGGTCGTCGACGTAGGTAGCCCTCCCTGTAATGAGCCGCGGATCCTCTTTGCGCCGGACCCGCGCGCCGACATATTCGCTGATGACCAAGCTCGCCATACCCGCTCCTTCCCTACCCTAGGACAGCGCTCGCCCGCGTCTGCGCCCTCGGCTACCGATTCGGGTGCGGGGCTATTGTAACGGTGCTTCCCATTATCGTCGATAGGTGAGCGTCTCGGCACACCGAGCGTAGACTTACATTTCGTCACAGAGGTCAGCCACCACGGCACGGGTGAGCCGCACGATGTCGTGTGGCCGGATACGCAGCATAGTGCGATCGCTGCCGCCCCCGCCGAACACGACCGACTCGTCGAGCACGGCGCGGTCGACCACCACCGGCACCGGCGTGAGGTGCCCCACCGGCGGGGTGCCGCCCGGCTCGTACCCGGTGAGGTCACGCACCACCTGCGGTGGCGCCAGCTTCGGCTGGCGCAGACCGCTCGCGGCGGCCAGACGCGCACGGCTGACCCGCGCCGTCCCGCGCACGATCGCCAGCACGCAGTTCCCGTCCTTGCCCTGGAAGAGGAGCGACTTGACGATCTGATCCGGGGGTACGCCGAGCGCCTCCGCCGCCAGTGGCACGGTGGGTGTCGGCTGGTCTGGGAACAGGATTTCCGCGTCGACGTCTTGCTCGGCGAGGTAGCGCGCCAGACGGTCCGGACCCGCCTCCGGCTCCCCGCCGGGGTTGGGCGGCTGCGCCGCCCCGTCAGCCCTCCACGTTGACGATCCGCGCATGGAGCACTGCCGCAGGTGTCTGGATCTCGACCTCCTCGCCCTCACGGTGCCCGAGGAGGGCGCGACCGAAGGGGGACTCGTTGGAGATACGGCCGGCTGCCGGCTTCGCCTCGACGGCGCCGACGATGGTGTAGGTCTCCTGCGCGCCGTCGATCTCAATCGTCACCGTCGAACCGAGCCGCACGACGCGCGCGTCACCGTTGGGTGCCTCGTCGATCACTTCGGCGCGACGCAGGATATCCTCGATCTCGCGGATCCGCCCCTCGATGAACGCCTGGTCGTGCTTGGCCGCGTCGTACCCGGCATTCTCGCGGAGGTCGCCCTCCTCGCGCGCCGCCTGGAGCGCCTGCGCGATCTCCACACGCCGCCGGTTCACAAGGTCATCCAGCTCGTCCTGAAGCGCCTTGAGGCCTTCTTTGGTGATGGGGATTCGCTCCCGCTGCATAAGCCCGTTCGCTCGCTTCCCACGTTGTTCGCGTGCTTACATGCCTTGACGTCCACAAAATGAGAGGCAGCGAGACCAATCGCCGGTGTCGCAACCCCCGGCGGTTGGACCGCTTGCCCTGGTGCGTAGGCAAAACTTTACACCTCCAGCGTCTCGGCTGCAACCGATATGCCACGGACCGGTCGGAGCGGTGCCGGTGTTCAGCCGCCTCCACGCGACTGCCCGCTGATCCGGGTCTGGCGGGGTATCTCGCCCGCGTGCGACACTGGCGGAGGAGGAAGGAGGTGATCCGTGGCACAGTGGGAAACGGTCGCCATCATCGGCGCCGGGACGATGGGCGGGCAGATCGCCCTGACGCTGGCCGGGCGCGGCGTCCCGGTCCGCCTCTACGACCCCGCACCTGAGGCGCTCACCGCCGCGCGCGACCGCATCGCCGCCGACGCTCCGCGGTTGGTCGAGGAGGGCTTCTTCTCCGACCCGGCCGACGCCATCGTTGAGCGCGTCACACCGGTTGCGACGCTGGCCGATGCTGTGCAGGGCGCCTGGCTCATCATCGAATGCGCTCCCGAGCGGCTGGAGCTCAAACGCGCGCTGTTCGGTGAACTGTCGGCGCTCGTCTCGCCCGAGGTGATCCTCGCCACCAACAGCTCATCCTTCCGCAGCCGCCTGCTCGCGGACGCCACCCAACACCCGGCACGTCTCCTGAACACCCATTTCTATAACCTCCCCTGGCAGCGTAGCGGCGTGGAGCTGATGAGCTGCGGGCAGACCGACCCGGCGGTCATCGACCGCGTCGCAACGTTTCTACGGGACACCGGCTTCGTGCCGGTCATCGTGCGCGGGGAGAGCACCGGCTTCATCTACAACCGGATCTGGCGCGCCATCAAGCGGGAGAGCCTGCGTGTGATCGCCGAGGGCCTGGCGACCCCGGAGGAGGTGGACCGCCTCTTCTGCCTGGCGATGGGTACCCAGCTCGGCCCCTTCGGGCTGATGGACCGCGTCGGCCTCGACGTGGTCGCCGACATCGAGCGGCACTACGCGTCGGAGTCCGGCCGGCCCGAGGACGAGCCCCCGGCCTTCCTCGACGAGATGGTGCGCGCCGGGCGGCTCGGCATCAAGACCGGCCGCGGCTTCTACGACTACCCCGACCCACCCTTCACCCGCCCCGGCTGGCCCCGCCGCTAGCGACGGGGAATAAGCAGCGCGGGACAAGTGGGGGAAGAGAACGACGAGCGGGCCGCGGCCCGCTCGTCGGTGCTGTGAACGGAGTCAGAAACCGCGCTAGTCGGCCACAGCAGCCTGCGCTTCGCGCGCGTAGACCTCCGGGCGGCGGTTCGCCACCGACGGGAGCTGCTGGCGGATGCGCTTGAGCTGCTCGAAGTCGAGATCCGCGATCGCCATGCCGATCCCATCCGGTGCCGTCGCCAGGACGGTGCCCCACGGGTCGACGATCATGCTGCGCCCGTAGTTGGCGCCGTCCGGCTCGTACTTCCCGGTCTGGTTCGCCGCGACGAAGAAGCACTGGTTCTCGATCGCGCGGGCACGGATCAGGATCTCCCAGTGATCCTTCCCGGTGAAGAGGGTGAACGCGGCCGGGAGGAAGAGGATCTCAGCCCCGCGCAGCGTCAGCGCGCGGAACAGCTCAGGGAAGCGGAGGTCATAGCAGATCGCCAGACCGACGGTGTGGCCCTCAATCTCCGCGGTGACGATCTCATTGCCCGGCGAGACAGTGGCCGACTCCTGGGCGCTGACATTCCCGGTGATCTCCACGTCGAAGAGGTGAATCTTCCGGTACTTGGCGACCAACTCGCCCTGGCGGTTGAAGAGCAGGCTGGTGTTGTAGGTGTGACCCGGATCCTCGCTGACCTCCCGGATCGAGCCGGCGAGGAGCCAGATACCCAGCTCGCGGGCCTTTGCCGCGAACGCCTCGCTGGTCGGGCCGGGAATCGGCTCGGCGGCGGCCAGCCCGCCCTCCTTGGGCCCCATGTAATCGACGCATTCCGGCAGGACCGCCACATCGGCACCCGCCGCGGCGGCCCGCTCGACGAGTTCCAACGCGACGCGGATGTTCTCGTCCTTGAAATGCCGCGAGTTGGTCTGAAGGACGGCTACGCGCATGGGGGCTGCTCCTTTCTTGTGTCGTCAGGTGGCTCAGCCGGTCGCCGGGCCACCCGCACGCCATCGTTCGTCGTTACTGGCGCGGCTTTACGATGCCGGTTTCGGCCGGCACCTGCGCCCAATCGGCGTTGGCCGTGAGCGCGTCAAAGTGATCGATGAAGGCCACGGCGAAACCGACGATGCGCTCGATCCAGATCTGACCGCGCTCTGCCGAGGCAACACTCGGATCGCCGGTCACACCGTTCGGCGCGACCTCGTCGCTGTCGAGATACACGGTGCCCGGGTAGGACTGCCCAGGAACCTTGACCTTGCTGTAGCCGACCGGCTCCCACCCGGCGAACGTCTGGTAGGTGCCAGACGCCATCCGCTCCTTGACGACGTCCTCGGGGAACATGGCCATCATCGCCGAGGTCTCCGGCTCGGCACCGTGCCCGTAGGCTTTCTCGACATCTTCGTAGGTGTCGCGCATGAGATTGTACCCCAAGAACCAGGGGTAGATGTTGCCGATCACCAGCCCATGCGCGGCCTTCAACTCACGCGCCACCTGCTCGCACACGCCCTCGTTACCGCCGTGATTGTTGACGAAGATGAAGCGGCGGAAGCCCTGCGCGATGAACGCGTTGCACACGTCACGCAGGTACTGCGCCAGCGTCTCCGGCCGGATCGAGTACGTGCCGGGGAAGTGGCTGAAGACTGCCGAGCAACCGTAGTTGATGCCCGGGGCGACGACCGCCAGGGCCTTGGCCTGCTCGGCGGCGCGCGTCGCCACGAAGTGGGCCACCATGTTGTCGGCATTCACCGGCAGATGCGGGCCGTGCTGCTCCACCGTGCCGATCGGGAGGAGCACGATCGGATTGCGGGGGATGAGTTCCGCAACCTCCTCCCAGCTCAGCCGCCCCAGCTCTACCGTCCGCAGTTCAGACATCTCCGTGTTCCCCTCCGTTTATGGTCCGGGCCTATTAGGTCCGGAGATAGCAACCCCTCAGCGGCGGCCTAGCGGCTAGCCGGTGCCGCGTAGGCGCGGATCAAGCACGTCCCGGAGCCCATCGCCCAGCGTGTTCAGAGCCAGGATGGTCAGGCCCACCATGCTCGCCGGGGCGATAAGGAGCCATGGATTCGTCTCCATGAAGTCCCGAGCCGCCGACACCATGTTCCCCCAGGACGGGGTTGGTGGCTGGGCACCGAGACCGAGAAACGAGAGGCCCGTCTCGACCAGGATCGCGAACCCGAGGCTCAGCGAAATCTGAACGAGAATCGGCGCCATCACGTTCGGCAGCACCGCCGTGCGTAGGATGTGAAGATCCTGTGCGCCGATGGCGCGGGCCGCCTGGATGAACTCGGCTTCCCGGACGGTCAGGGTCGCGCCGTAGACAATGCGCACGAAGCGTGGTGTGTACACGATGGCGATCACGATCACCACGTTTCGCAGATTGGGACCCAGCATCGCCACGATCGCGATCGCCAGGACGATCGTCGGGAAACTGAGCAGAACGTCCATCGAGCGCATGATGATGGTCTCGACGACGCCGCGGTAGTAGCCCGCGAACAAGCCGAGCCAGACACCGACCAGGGTGGCGATGGCGACTGACGCCGTCGACACGCCAAGCGACACCCGACCGGCGTAGATCAGCCGGCTGAGCACGTCGCGGCCGAAGTCGTCCGTCCCCAAGGGGTACTCGCCCCCTGGAGGCATGAGCGGCATCGTGAGCGGCTCGCCATAGTCATGCGGCGCCAGCACCGGCGCGGCGATTGCGGTCGCAGCCACGATGATCATGAAGGCGCCGGCGATCACGACGCGCGGGCTTCGCAGTGCGCGATACCATGCTGTGTTGTGCGCTTGTTTGCGACGCGTCCGGGTGAGTCTGTCCCCGCGCCCGGCCGTCATCGCATGATCCGTGGATGCGATGAGTCCGCTCCCTCCTAAGAAACCCGGATCCGTGGATCAAGCACCGCGTACGCGATGTCGACCGCGATGTTGATCAGGATGGTCAGTACGGCGATGAGGAGGACCACCCCCTGCACCACCGGATAGTCGCGTGCGCGCACCCCGGCGATGAGCAGCGAGCTAAGTCCAGGCCAACCGAAGATCGTTTCGACGATCACGGTACCGCCGAGCAGCGTTGCCAGCTCCAGGCCGACCACGCTCACCACCGGGTTGATGGCGTTCCGGAGTGCGTGACGCAGGATCACCGTGCGTTCGCTCAACCCCTTGGCTCGTGCCAGCTTGATGTAGTCCTGCCGCACAACCTCCAGCATCGACGAGCGCGTCATGCGCATGATGACCGCAACCGTTGACGCCGCCAGCGTTAGCACCGGCAGGATCACGAGCTTGAAGTGCCCTGCTGGATCCTCGCTCCATTCGACGAACTGGGTCTGCGGGAGCCAGCGGAGACGGAGCGCGAAGATCAACAGCAGCACCGTACCCACGACGAACCCGGGTAGCGAGAGACCGAGCATCGCCGCAGCGCTCAGCACGAAGTCCGGAAGGCGGTTGGCACGCAATCCGGCGATGATGCCGAGCGGAAGCCCGATGATGAGCGAGAGGGCGGTGGCGAGCACGATCAACTCCAGTGAGTTGCCGAGCCGGTCACGCACGTCGGTCGCTACCGGCCGGCCACTGGTGATGGATGTGCCGAGGTCTCCGCGCAGCACATCCGCCATCCAGCTCACATACTGGCGGTAGATCGGTTGGTCGAGGCCCAACTGGTGGCGCACGCGCGCTACCTGCTCCTCGGTTGCGGTGTCACCAAGGATGGCTCGTGCCGGATCACCCGGCACGAGCCGCAGAAGCATGAAGACGACGGTGGCAACCACCAGCAACTGCACGAGCAGATAAATGCCTCGGCGGGCAAGGTACTGCGTCATGCTACTTGTCCAACCAGGCCTCGCGCAGGGTGATCTGCGACCAGCTCCCCGCGGCGAGGTGCGTGTAGCCCTTCACGTACTCCGCCATGGCCTCACCCTGCTCACGGCGGATGAGATAGACCCAGGGCAGGATCTCCAGCACCCGCTTCTCGACCTCGTGATAGATCTCGTGGCGCAGCGACTCGTCGGTCGTCTGGCGCCCCTCGGTCAGAAGCTGGTCCAGCCGCTCGTCGCTGAAGTGGAACTGCTTGGCAAAGCTGCCGCTGCTCCCGATGTAGTCAGTCAGGAAGTCCGGGTCGTTGAAGTCAGGGGCGGTACCCCAGACGTGTACCGGGTACTTGGCATCCTGCACCGACTGGCGGAAGGTCAGCCACTCCTCCTGGATCAGGTTCGCCTCGATGCCGGCGTTCTTGAGCTCGGCCTGAGCGGCGATGGCCGGTCGCTGGATTACCGAGTAGGTCGACGTGGTGAGCATATCGACCGTCAAACCGGAGAGCCCGGCCTCCTGGAGGAGGGACTTGGCCTTCTCGTAGTCGACGTCGTACGTGCCTTCGAGATCCGGCGAGTAGCCAACCCAGCCCTCGGGGATGAGACCGCCCGTGATCGGCGCACCGTGGCCGTTGAAGGCGATCTGCACCATCTTTTCGCGATCCAGCGCGTAGGCGAACGCCTGGCGGACGCGCAGGTCGTTGCCCGGCGCCTGGTCGTGGACGAAGCCGAGCCAGCCGAAGCCGAGCACCTTATCGGTCTGCAGGACGATGCCGTCCTGCTGCGCCAGGGCATCCATCTGCGTGTAGGGGACGTAGTCGATGAAGTCGACCGTGCCGGTGCGCAGGGCGGTCACCCGAGCGTTGTCATCCGGCATTGGGATGAAGGTGATCCCGTCCAGGTAGGGCAGATCGGAGATGAAGTAGTTCTCGTTGCGAACGAGCTCGATGGAAACACCCGGCTTGCGCTCGACGAACTTGAAGGGCCCGGTGCCCATCATCGTCGTCTTGGGATCAACCCCGCTCTCGATCCACTTCTTCGACACGATCATGCTGGGGTTCATCGCCAGGATGTACGGGAGCGTCGCCAGCGGGGTGGACAGATGGAACCGGACGGTGTTGCCGTCGCCCGCTTCCACGCGCTCCAGCGCGACAAGCCGGCCGGCAATCGAGGCAGCGGTATCCGGATGCATGATCCGCTCGAAGGTAAAGACCACATCCTCCGGGGTCAGCTCATCCCCGTTGTGGAACGTCACGCCCTTGCGCAGCTTGACCTCGAAGGTCGTGTCGTCGACCCAGCCGAACTCTTCGGCAAGGTCGCCGATCAACTGGCCATTGGCGTCGTAGGTCAGGAGGGTGCTGTAGACCATGAGCTTGACAGCACCCGAAGCCGCACCGGTCGAGACGTGCGGCTCGAAGTTCGACGGGTCGGTCGAGAGCCCATAGCGCAGGATGCCACCACGCTTGGGTGTACCAGTAGCCTGGCTCGGGGTCTCGGTCGCCCCGGGTGTTGCCGCGGAACCGGATCCTCCCGAGGATCCGGAATCACTGGAGGAACCGTTTGAACTGCTCGTGGTCGGTGTCGGCTCTTCGTCCCCACCACCGCAGGCGATCAACACACTACCGGCAGTGAGCATACCTCCGAGCTTCAACGCCTGACGCCGTGATATGGCCGAGCCGGGAATCCAGAGCTTAGTGAGCGGGTTGTTGGCAGCGATTTGCTCGTGTGTCTTGTGCTCCTCAGCCATCCCTTCCCCCTTACTTCCTTCTAGGGTCAATACCCTCGTCCCCTCGATTCGGCGTAAGCTTGTGGCATCTTGGAGTATGCTTGTAACATCTTAGATATATGCTGTCAATGGGGGCGCCGGTGATCCAGCTGCGCCGGAGCACAGGGCGGTCGCGCAGTGTAGGTCCCGCAGGGTCGCGCATACCGCAGCTCGGCCGGGGGAGGATCACTTAGAATCCTGAACGCACGCATAGCCGGGCAGTCGACCAACCGCTGATCCCTCTGCTTATCACGTACGCCGCAGCGGTTTCGTGTCGGCTGCTCGTCGCGGCCCTACTGAATGTCGACAGACTCGAGGAGATGACACGATGGTGCTGCCGAATCCGACTACCAAGGCCGAAGCCGCGTACTGGAAGTTGCGGCGCGCGATCATCACGCAAGAAATCGGCGCCGACGAACCACTCGACGAGAGTTTCCTCATGGAGCGGCTCGAGGTCGGGCGCACACCCCTCCGTGAGGCACTTAAACGCCTCGCGGCAGAGCAGCTCGTGGTGGCGCTACCGCATCGAACTCCTATAGTGCGCCCCTTCAGCCTCACCGATCTCGAACCCCTCTTCGAAACTCGCATGCTCATCGAAGTGCCGGTGTGCGGTCTGGCAGCCCAGCGCATCACCCCGGTGGAAGTGCAAGAGCTCTACGAGATCCTAGGGATCCTTGGAGAACACATCGCCAGTGGGGATGTCTACCAGATGGTCGAAACGGACTACGCCTTCCACTCTAAGATCGCTCACGCGACCCGGAACCGGTTCCTGGCCGACGCCATCAACCAGTTCAACCTCACGGCGCTCCGACTCTGGTACCTAGCGCACTCCCGGGTCGGGATCGAGCGCGTGGTGGAGACGCATCGGCAGCTCATCGAGGCCCTCGAAACGGGTGACCCGCAAGTTGCCAAAGCAGTCATGCGGGAGCATGTCGAGATGTCACGCCAGCGCGTCGTGCACGCGTTTATGTCTGGGCAGGGTCTCACACCGTCGTTCCAGCGCGTCCCATGACACTCTGATCCCGCGCAAGACGGGTTTGCCGTGCCCCGCTACGCCGAGGCTTCGGCCGGGAGGCGCAGGGAGAGGACGCGGGAGACGCCGTCGTCGCCCATGGTGATGCCGTAGAGGGTATCGGCCCCCTCGATGGTGGCGCGGTTGTGGGTCACCACGACGAACTGGGTGCGGTCGGCGAGGGCTTTCAGCTCGTCCCGCACACGGACCACGTTGGCCTCGTCGAGCGCGGCATCGACCTCGTCGAGGACGCAGAAGGGGCTGGGGTTCACCTTCAGGATCGCAAAGAGGAGAGCCACGGCAGTCAGCGCGCGTTCCCCGCCGGAGAGGAGCGCCAGGCTCTGCAGGCGCTTGCCGGGGGGCTGGGCCAGAATGTCGACCCCGGTCGCGCCATCGTCATCCTGCACCTGCAGCAGTTTGGCCTTGCCGCCGCCGAAGAGGGTGGTGAAGGTCGCCTCGAAGGCCGCCGCCACCTCGCCGAAGGTGCGGTTGAACTCCTCGGCCATCGAGCGGGAAAGCTCGGCCAGGAGCGCGCGCAAGGCCTCACCCGCGGCGTGCACGTCATCGAGCTGGCCGCGGAGGAAGGTGTAGCGCTCCGCCTCGCGCTCGTACTGCTCGATCGCATCCTCGCCGACCAGCCCGATGCGGCGCAGGCGCTCCCGCAGCCGGTCCACCTCTCGCTGGAGGGTGTCCGGGTCGGTGTCGTCGAGGTCGACGGCGTCGAGGGCGGCGTCGATGTCCACCTCCTCGCCCAGGTCATGGGCGGCGCGCTCGCGGAGGAGATTGACCTCGTCCCGACGGCGCTCCAACTCCAGTGTCGCGCGGTCCCGCTCTCGCTCGGCGTCGCGTACCCGCTGCTCGGCGCCGGCGACCGCCTCGCGGGCGGCACGCTCGGCCGCGGCAGCGTCCTCCCGCGCGGCGCGCGCGGGGCCGAGCTGCTCCTCGGCTGCGGCCAGGAGCGCCGCGATCCGCTCCCGCTCGGCAGTGAGGGATTCGACCTCGGCGTCGAGCGCGGTGATCGCGGTCGCGATCTCGCCGGCGCGGCGCTCGGCCTCGGCGATGGCAGCGGCCACCCGCTGCTGCTCGGACTCCAGCCGCTGCTGCTGCGCGATCAGCCCGCGGCGGCGCTCCACCAGGCCGGCCAGGGCCGAGCGTTCGTCTTGCAACCGGGCATCGGGGCCTGCCGTCTCCGCCTCACGCAGGGCGGCCAGGAGCCGCTCCCGCTCCGCGGCCGCCGCCTGCCGGCGCGCCGCGGCCTCCTGCCCGGCGCGCTCGGCCTCCTGCCGGTCCGCATCCAGCCGCGCCAGCCGCTCGGCGACGCCGGCATGGCGCTGCTCCTCTTCGGCCGCGGCGCGTGCTTCGTCGTCCCGGAGTCGTTGCTGGCGCGCGAGCGCCGCTTCCGCGGCGCGGCCGGCCTCGCGGGCGGCGGCAATGTCGCGGTCCAGCGCGTCGCGCTCGGCGCGGAGCCGGTCCACCTCGGCGGCACGCGCCTCCACCTCCGCTCGAGCGGCGTCCAGCTCGCGCTCCAGCTTGCGGCACTCCACCGGGAGGTCGCGCAGCTCCCGCTCGCGGGCAAGGGTGCCGCTCTCCTTGACCCGTGCGCCGCCGGTCACCGCGCCGCTGCTGCGGGTGATCTCCCCGCCGAGGGTCACCACGCTCCAGCCCGGCGGCAGCGCGCGGAGGATGGCGCGGGTTGCGGTCAGGTCGTCGGTGACCACGACCCGGCCGAGCAGCCCGGTCACGACCGGCTCGACGCGCGGGTCATAGTCGATCAGGTCGACGGCGAGGCCGCGGACGCCGGGGTGGTCGAGCCGCGGCGCGCGAACCGAGCTGCCGCGGACGGTGTCCAGCGGCTGGAAGGTGGCGCGCCCGGCCTTGGTGCGCTTGAGATGCTCGATGGCCTGCTCCGCGTCGCGCCAGCGCTCCACCACGATGTCCTGCAGGTGGCCGCCAAGCGCGGCTTCCATAGCCGCTTCCAGTTCCGGCGGGACGATGAGGAGGGAGGCCAGGGTGCCGATGATGCCCTGGAGGTGCCCGGCGCGAGCGGCGTCGAGCACGGCGCGCGTCCCGGCGTAGAGGCCCGCCCCGCTGTCCCGCAGCCGGGTGAGCGCCTCGAGCCGGGTGGTGCGCTCGACCAGGCGCCGCTCGACGGCTTTCATGGCACGCTCCGCCTCGTCGCGCGCGGCGGCGGCCGCACTCAGGGCTGCCTCCAGGCGCTCGCGCTCGGCAGCCAGTTCCGCCAATTGCTCCCGGGCCTCGTCGCGAGCCTTGGTGGCTGCCGCGGCCTGCGCCTCCAACTCGGCGAGGCGCGCCGCGCGGGCGCGCTGCTCGCGCTC
>Ga0207873_1000435_pt1 | contig 46129 bp, 36 predicted proteins | sample BGWIniCompost_FD_187373 | JGI IMG/M metagenome (GOLD analysis project Ga0207873, IMG submission 187373) | Cellulose adapted compost microbial communities from Newby Island Compost Facility, Milpitas, CA, USA - BGW Initial Compost (SPAdes)... ...
GTCGACGACCGCGCGCACGTCCTTGTAGGCGAGCGGCGCTTCCTCGGCGACGCCGCGCATGGAGGGGCTCCGCACGATGATGCCGCGTCGCGCGAGCTCGTCGACGACCTCGCGGCCGCTCCAGGTGCGTTTCGCCTGGTGCCGGCTCATCGCGCGCCCGGCGCCGTGGCACGACGAGCTGAACGATAGCGCCTCGGATTCTCTCGTGCCGCGCAGCACGTAAGACTCGGTGCCCATCGAGCCGCCGATCAGCACCGGTTGCCCGACGTCGCGGAGCTCGGGCGGCAGATCGGGATGGCCGGGACCGAACGCTCGCGTCGCGCCCTTGCGGTGGACGAAGACCTCCTTCTCCTCGCCGTTGACCGCATGCCGTTCGACCTTGCACGTGTTGTGCGAGACGTCGTAGAGCACGGTGAGCACGGCCTTCGGCAGCACGCGCTCGAAAGCGCGCCGCGTGAGGTGCGTGATGATCTGCCGGTTCGCGAGCGCGCAGTTGATGCCCGCGCGCATCGCGCCCAGGTAGATCTGCCCGAGCTCCGAGCGGATCGGCGCGCACGCGAGCTCGCGGTCCGGAAGGTGGATGCCGTGCTTCGCGGCGGCCGCCGCCATGTCGCGCAAGAACTCGGTGCCGATCTGATGGCCGAGCCCGCGCGAGCCGCAGTGAATCGTCGCGAGGATATCGCCCTCTTCGAGCCCGAAGGCCTCCGCGGCCTCGCGATCGAAGATTTCCGCGACGTGCTGGATCTCGAGGTAATGATTGCCGGATCCGAGCGTGCCCATCTCGTCGCGCTGGCGCGCCTTCGCCCGTTCGGAGACGTATTCGGGCTCGGCGCCGCGCATGCAACCGCGCTCTTCGATGCGCTCGAGATCCTCGCGAGTGCCGTAGCCCTGCTCGACTGCCCAATGCGCTCCGCCTCTGAGCATCGCGTCCATCGCGTCGCCGTCGAGACGGATGCGTCCCGCGCTGCCGACACCGGCCGGAATGTCGCGGAAGAGCTGATCGGCGAGCGCCTTCTGCTTCGGCCGGACGTCGTCGAGCGTGAGGCCGGTGTGGAGGCTCCGCACCCCGCAAGAGATATCGAAGCCCACACCGCCGGCCGAGACGACGCCGCCTTCGTCGGGATCGAAGGCCGCGACCCCGCCGATCGGAAAGCCGTAGCCCCAATGCGCATCGGGCATCGCATAGGCCGCGCGCACGATGCCCGGGAGACTCGCGACGTTGCGGAGCTGCTCGAGCACCTTCTCGTCCATCTCGCGGACGAGCGACTCGTCGGCATACAGAATCCCCGGCACGCGCATGTCGCCCGTCGGCTCGACGCGCCAGACGGATTCCGATTCTCGTTCGAGCAAGCTCAAATCCATCGCGGCTCGACCTCGATCACACGTCGACGACGCACTGCGCGAGCCACGTGCCGTCCGCGCGCTGCTCGACGCGCAGGCTCGTCAGCGTCGCCCCTTTGGCCTCGACGATCGGGCGATGCTTTTCGACGTCGACGCGCTCGCCGAACGCCGCGGCTTCGAGGCTCGCGCCCTCGATTTTCACCTCGTACCGCCCGAACAGCATGCCGCGCGTCGCCATCTCGTAGATCACCGCATTCAAGAAGTCGGCCAACAGCAACTCGATATCCGGCGCCTCGCAGCGGATCTCGACCCGCTCCGCGGCGTCGACTCGCACGGGATCCGTGATCACCGCCGTCAGCGCGAGCGCCGCTTCTTCGAACGCCTCGGCCGGCGACGCGCCGATGCCGCGCACGCCGACGTCCGCGTCGTGGGGAAAATGCTCGTAGCGACTTTCGCGCATGACGAGTCGATGATAGCGCCGCCGCGATGTGCTTGGGCCGAGGCGCCTTTCCGAAGGGGCCGAACCTTCGGGTTCGTCGCCGCACGCCGCGCGCGGCTTTCGGTTCGGCGGCGCGCGTGGCAGGATGCCTCGCTTTCGAAGCGACGGTCACGTGCCGGGTCGGCCTGAGCCCGGCTTAGCCGCGGCGCTGCCGGGCGGCAGCGCTCGAGTCCACCGGAGAGAGTATAGCGTTGAGCACGGAGACCGTGCCCCACGCCGCGATGGGGCCGCGCACCGCGTATCTGCTCGCCGCGACGAGCATGATCATCTACTCGAGCCCGCCCGTCGTGACGCGTGCGGTCAGCCTCGGCGTTCCCCCGCTCGCGCTGTCGTTGGCGCGATGGGTCATCGCGTTCGTGATTCTGCTGCCGTGGGTGCGCGGCAGGCTGCGCGAGGAATGGCCCAAGCTGAAAGCGCAGCTGCCGTCGATCCTCTTCATGGTCACGTTCATGATCGTCGGCAGCACGTTCTCCGTCGTCGCCGTCTATTACACGACCGCGACGAACGCCGTGCTCGTGAACGCGGCCCAGCCGACGACGACGGCGCTCCTCGCGTGGCTCATCGCCGGCACGCGTCTCACGTCGGGGCAGCGCATCGGCATCGTCTGCGCGTTCGTCGGCATCGTCGTCATGGTCGCGCGGGCGGACCTTTCCGTGTTGCTCGCGCTCGAGCTCAATATCGGCGATCTCTTCATGCTGCTCGCCGTGCTCGGCTGGTCGGCCTATGCCGTGCTGCTGTCTCGCCGCGAGTACGCGCCGGACGGCGTCGTGCTGATGCTGATCATCGCCGCCACCGGCAGCGTGCTGCTGCTGCCGGCGTACGCGATCGAGGCGGCATTCGTCGGGCCTTTCACGCTCACGGCCGAGGTCGGCGCCGCGATGGTCTATCTCGCCGTGTTTCCGACACTGCTCGCGACGTTCGGCTGGACGCTCGCGGTGCGCGCGATCGGGCCGAACCGAGCCGCGATCTTCGTGAACCTGATCCCCGTGTCGGGCGCGGTGCTCGCGATGGTCTTTCTCGGCGAGCGCTTGTTCGCCTATCACTTCGTCGGCGCGGCTTTCGTCGCCGCCGGAATCTATTTCGCGATACGCGGCCGGTAGCCGCGCTCGTTGGCACTCGCGGACTGAGCCCGCGCCGCGCGCGACGCGGTGTTGCGTAGCGTCACCGAGCGTGTGCCGCGCCGACCCGGGCTACGATGGCGGGAAGCGAGCCGATCGGACGAGAACGTGCGCATCCATGAACGACTGCCGGCCGCTCTCTCGTCGTCCGGCATGATCGTCGGCACGCTGCTCTTCGCGCTCTCGCTGACGCCGAGTCTCTTGCCCCGGTCCGCTTCGATGCAGGGGCTCGTGTCCGGGCTGTCTTTGGCGGCCGGTTACGGCCTCGGCGTGCTCGCCGATGCCCTGTGGCGCTATCTCGAGCTTCCGCGGCCGAAAGGGCGCGGGCGCCGGCTCGCGAGGATCGCCGCGGGGAGCGCCTGCGCGGCCACGGCCGCGATCTTCCTATGGAAGGCCTCGGACTGGCAGAACTCGATCCGCGCGCTGATGCTAATGCCGGAGGCCGAAGGCACGCGCCCTCTCACCGTCGCGCTCATCGCCGCGGCGGTCTTCGCGGCCGTGCTGCTCGTCGCGCGGCTTTTCAAGCTCACCTATCGTGCCGTCGCGAAGAGTCTCGCGCGTTACGTTCCGCGGCGCGTCTCGTATCTCGTCGCCATCGTCGCCGCGGCGGCGCTCTTCTGGTCGATGATCGACGGCGTGCTGTTTCGCGCCGTGCTGCACGCGGCAGACAACTCGTTCCGACAGCTCGACGCGCTGATCGAGCCGGACGTCGAGCCGCCCGCCGATCCGCTGCGAAGCGGCAGCCCCGCATCACCGCTCGACTGGCAGGATCTCGGCCGCCAAGGACGCGCGTTCATCTCGTCCGGCCCGACGCGCGAAGACTTGCGCGCCTTCTTCGGCGACGACGTCTCGACGCCGATCCGCGTCTACGTCGGCTTGAACTCCGCCGAGACCGTCGAGGAGCGCACGCGCCTCGCGTTCGAGGAGCTCGTGCGCACCGGCGCGTTCGATCGGTCCGTGCTCGTCATCGTCACGCCGACCGGCACGGGTTGGGTCGATCCCGCGGCGATCGATACCGTCGAGTACCTGCACCGCGGCGATATCGCGAGCGTCGCGGTGCAGTACTCCTATCTCGAAAGCGCGCTCGCGCTGCTGTTCGAGCCCGAGCAGGGCGAGGAGACGGCGGAAAGGCTCTTCGAGAAGGTTTACGGCCATTGGTCGAAGCTGCCGCGCGACCGACGGCCGGCGCTTTATCTACATGGCTTGAGTCTCGGCTCGTTGAACTCGGATGCGTCGTTCGACATCTACGACGTCGTCGGCGACGTCTTTCAAGGCGCCCTGTGGAGCGGCCCGCCGTACGGCCACGCGACGTGGCGCTCGGCGACGAAACGACGCGATACCGGCTCGCCGGCCTGGCTGCCGCGCTTTCGCGGCGGCACGGTGATCCGCTTCACGAACCAGCGCAATCATCTCGAGATGCCGGGCGTGCCCTGGGGCCCGATCCGCATCGTGTTCCTTCAATACGCGAGCGATCCGATCACGTTCTTCGAGCCGGCGATGCTCTATCGCGCGCCCGAATGGCTCGATCCGCCGCGCGGCCCCGACGTGACGCCCGCGCTGCGCTGGATCCCGATCGTGACGACGCTGCAAGTCGTCGCCGACATGCGGGCCGGCGACATCACGCCGATCGGGTACGGTCACAAGTTCGCGCCCGAGCACTACATCGACGCGTGGATCGCGCTGACCGAGCCCCCTGCGTGGACTTCGGCCGACACCGATCGCCTCAAGGCGCACTTCGCCGCGAAGAGGCGAAGCGCGCCGCACGATTAGCCGAGATAGTCCCGCTTGCCGATCTGCACGCCGTTATGGCGAAGGATCAGATACGCCGTCGTGTAGTGGAAGTAGAAGTTCGGCACGGCGAAGTTGATCAGGTAGTCCTTGCCCTTGAAGCGGAACGTCGTGCTCGGGAACCTGAGCTCGACGTCGCGGTCCTCCCAGCCTTCGAACTGCTCCGGCTCGAACGACTTCACGTGATCGATGGTCTTGGCGATCCTCGCGTGCAGGTCGGCGAAGGTCTGCTCGTCGTCGACCCATTTCGGAGGCTCTTGCCCGGAGAGCCGGCTCGCCACGCCCTTCGCGTGGTCGGTTGCGATCTGGATCTGCTTGACGAACGGCAGCATGTCGGGCGCGAGACGCCCTTGAATGAAGACCTGCGGATCGATGTTGCGCGTCTTCGCGTCGTCCTCCGCCTTCCCCAGGATCGCGTCGAGGTTCCCGAGCATCTTCGTGAACGTCGTCAGCTGATCGTAGACATCGATGGCCATACTGGCTCCTTCCAACAAACGTTCGTTCGGACCGCCGGCGCGGCGGCGCGGCTATCATAATCGCGGCGGCGATAGGCTCAACGTCCGCAATTCCGAGCGACGGCAACGGCGGGTCCGCGTCGGACGGTCCTCGCACGCGTGACATGGAGCGCGCGGCGAGGGCAGAATCTGCGTGAACGCATGGAAACGTGAATCGGTGAGACGCCGGCGTGCAAATGCATCCATCGATCAACGTCTACGGCGAGCCGCTCGAGGTGTGCAGCGAGAACCCGCGCACCGGCTTCTTCCGCGACTGCTGCTGCAACACGAGCGATCTCGATTTCGGCTCTCATACGGTTTGCGTCGAGGTGACGCGCGAGTTTCTCGAGTTCTCGCGTTTCCGGGGCAACGATCTTTCGACGCCCAGGCCCGAGTACGATTTCCCCGGTCTGAAGCCCGGGGATCGCTGGTGCCTGTGCGCCGCTCGTTGGCTCGAGGCGCATCGATACGGCATGGCGCCGCGAGTGTTCTTGAAAGGCACGCATCGGCGCGCGCTCGAGATCGTGCCGCTCGAGCTCTTGAAGCAATTCGCCGCGGACTTGAACTGATCCCTCCGTGTTTCGATGCCCGTTGTGGGTCATACGGGTAGACACGCTCCGCTTCTCCCGCCGATGCTGTGTGTAACGCTCATTTCTCGAGCCGGGCGTGGTGGGGTGCCCGGCGCAACGAGTCGCACATCGATTCGATCGACCGATGCCGAATTACGTCGTCTTGCTGTCCGAGGTCCGTCTGCGCGATGCCGCGCAGGTCGGCGGCAAGAACGCGTCGCTCGGCGAGATGATCGGCGAGCTGTCGGGGCTCGGCATCTCGGTGCCGGACGGGTTCGCGACGACGGCGGATGCGTTTCGCGAGTTTCTCGCGCGCGACGGGCTCGACGAAAGGATCCGTAAGCGTCTCGCGACGCTCGACGTCGACGATATCCGCGCGCTTTCTTCGTGCGCGCACGAGATTCGCGAATGGATCGAGGCGGCGCCGCTGCCCGCGTCCGTCGAGGAGGCCGTCGCGCAATGCTTGAGACGGCTCGCGCGCGACGACGACGAGCGCTTCGCGGTGCGCTCGTCTGCGACCGCCGAGGACCTGCCCGACGCGTCGTTCGCCGGGCAGCAGGACACGTTGCTGAACGTCGCGGGGTTGGACGCGATCCTCGCGGGTATACGGCACGTCTACGCGTCGCTCTATACCGATCGCGCGATCGCGTATCGCGCGCATCGCGGTTTCGCGCACGAGGACGTTGCGCTTTCGGTCGGCATCCAGCGCATGGTGCGCACGGACGTCGGTGCCGCGGGCGTGATGTTCACGCTCGATCCCGAGTCGGGCTTCGCGGACGTCGTGCTGATCACGTCGAGCTACGGGCTCGGCGAGCTGCTCGTGCAGGGCGGCGTCGAGCCCGACGAGTTCTACGTGCACAAGCCCGCGCTCGCGGCCGGGCGGCAAGCGATCATCCGCCGCCGCCTGGGCACGAAACGCACGAAGCTCGTCTACGGCGACGGCGCGGTGCGGGTGAGAGAGGTCGAAGTCGGCGCCGCGGAGCGGCGGCGATTTTCGCTGACCGACGACGAGGTGCTCGAGCTCGCGCGTCAGGCGCTCGTCATCGAGCGTCATTACGGCCGCCCCATGGATATCGAGTGGGGCAAGGACGGCATCGACGGGAGGCTCGAGATTCTGCAGGCGCGGCCGGAGACGGTGCAGAGCCGCGCATCGCCGCGCGTCGTGCGGTTCGAGCTCAAGCAGCGCGGACCGGTGCTCGTGACGGGGCGCAGCGTCGGGCAGCGCATCGCCGCCGGGCGGGCGCGCGTCATCGGCGACCTCGCGTCGATGCATACGCTCGACGACGGAGACGTTCTCGTCACCGATATGACCGATCCCGCCTGGGAGCCGGTCATGAAGCGCGCCGCGGCGATCGTCACGAACCGCGGCGGACGCACGTGTCATGCCGCCATCATCGCGCGCGAGCTCGGCGTGCCCGCCGTCGTCGGCTGCGGCGACGCGACGGAGCGCGTGCCGGACGGCGCGGCCGTCACCGTGTCGTGCGCCGAAGGCGACGTCGGCCACGTCTACGACGGCGCGCTCGAGTTCGAGCAGCGGAGGCTCGGCATCAGCGAGCTGCCGAGCCTGCCGGTCAAGCTGATGCTGAACGTCGGCAATCCGGACGCGGCGTTCTCGTTGGCGGCGATCCCGAACGAAGGCGTCGGTCTCGCGCGGATCGAGTTCATCATCAACCGCGCGATCGGCGTGCATCCGCTCGCGATCGTGAACTACGAGCGGCAGGACGAGGCGACCCGGGCGCTGATCGACGAGCGCGCGGCGGGCTACGACGGCCCCGTCCGTTTCTTCGTCGACAAGCTCGCCGAAGGCATCGCGACGATCGCCGCGGCCTTCGCGCCGAAGCCCGTGATCGTTCGCCTGTCCGATTTCAAGTCGAACGAGTACGCGAACCTGATCGGCGGCGCGCAGTACGAGCCGCGCGAGGAGAATCCTATGCTCGGGCTGCGCGGCGCGGCGCGGTATCTCGACGACGAGTTCCGTGCGGGTTTCGAGCTCGAATGCCGCGCGCTCGAGAAAGTCCGCAAGGATTACGGCTTCACGAACGTCGAGGTCATGGTGCCGTTCGTCCGCAGCGTCGACGAGGGACGCCGCGTCGTCGAGCTGCTCGAGCGGAACGGGCTGCGTCGGTCCGACGGGCTGCGGATCGTCATGATGTGCGAGCTGCCGACCAATGCGCTCCTCGCCGACGCGTACCTCGAGATCTTCGACGGGATGTCGATCGGCTCGAACGACATGACGCAGCTCGTGCTCGGCGTCGATCGGGATTCCGAGCGCGTCGCGTCGTCGTTCGACGAAAGGGATCCGGCCGTGAAGCGGCTGCTCGCGCTCGCGATCGCCGCGTGCCGCGCGCAAGGCAAATACGTCGGCATCTGCGGGCAAGCGCCGTCCGACTATCCGGAGCTCGCCGAGTGGCTGACCGCGCAAGGTATCGACAGCCTCTCGCTGAATCCGGATTCGATCGTCGAGACGTGGCTCAGGCTCGGCCGCGACGCGGAGCGCGCGGCGCAGCCCGCGCGGGCCCGAGCCCGGGGCACTGGCGCGGCCGCCGGGCTCGCGGCCTCGCGCGCGAAAATCGTCGATCGCTAGACGCCGGACGCCGATCTCTTCCGTCTCGCCCCACGCGCCCGGCCCATGGCGCGAGACCGCTCCGCCGGGTTACCGTTATCCGACCGCGTCCCCACGCGCTCGGGTATCGAGATGACCTCCGTTCTGATCAGCGACAAGCTTTCCCCGGTGGCCGCCGAGGTCTTCACCGCGCGCGGGATCGACGTCGACGTGCGGCCCGGCCTGAGCCGCGAGGAGCTGATCGAGATCATTCCGCATTACGACGGCCTTGCGGTGCGCTCGGCGACGAAAGTCACGGCCGACGTCATCGCGGCCGGCCGGCGGCTCAAGGTCGTCGGCCGCGCCGGTATCGGCGTCGACAACATCGACGTCGCCGCGGCGACGGCGGCCGGCGTCGTCGTGATGAACACGCCTTTCGGCAACTCGATCACGACCGCCGAGCACACGATTGCGCTGATGTTCGCCGCCGCGCGCTCGATCACTGCGGCCGACGCGTCGACGCAGGCGGGGAAGTGGGAGAAGAACCGCTTCCTGGGCGTCGAGCTCTACCAGAAGACGCTCGGCTTGATCGGCTGCGGCAACATCGGCTCGATCGTCGCGGACCGCGCGCTGGGCCTGAAGATGAAGGTGATCACGTACGATCCCTATCTCACGCAAGAGCGCGCGGTGCGGCTCGGCGTCGAGAAGGTCGAGCTCGACGAGCTCCTCGAGCGCGCGGACGTGATCTCGCTGCACGTGCCGCTGACCGAGAGCACGCGGAACATTCTTTCCGAGAGCGCGCTCGCGAGAACGAAGCGCGGCGTGATCATCATCAACGCCGCGCGCGGCGGGCTCGTCGACGAGCATGCGCTCCGGCGGCTGCTCGATAGCGGCCACGTCGGAGCCGCGGCGTTCGACGTCTTCACCGTCGAGCCCGCGTACGAGAACGTGCTGTTCGGCGCGCCCAATTTCGTCGCGACGCCGCATCTCGGCGCATCGACCGTCGAGGCGCAGGAGAACGTCGCGCGGCAGATCGCCGAGCAGATGAGCGATTTCCTCTTGACCGGCGCGGTCGCCAACGCGCTGAACATGCCGTCGATCAGCGCCGAGGAGGCGCCGCGCCTTCGTCCTTACGTCGATCTCGCGGACAAGCTCGGCATGTTCGCGGGCCAGGTCGCCGACGCCGGGCTCGAGGCGATCGAGATCGAGCTCGAGGGCAGCGTGACGACGATGAGCACGCAGCCGATGATCGCGGCCGTGCTCGCCGGCATCCTGCGGCCCCAGCTCGAGGACGTGAACATGGTATCCGCGCCGGCGATCGTGAAAGAGCGCGGCATCGCGCTGCTCGAGTCGCGGCGCGAGTCCTCCGCGATCTACGACAGCGTGATCCGCGTGAAGATTCAGACCGGCGGCGAGTGGCGCAGGGTCGCGGGGACGGTCATCGGCGGGAAGCCGAAGCTGGTCGAGGTGCGGGGCATGGCGCTTCAGGCCGACTTCGAGCCGATCATGCTGTTCACGTGCAACGAGGACCGGCCGGGGTATATCGGCGCCCTCGGCTCGCTGCTGGGCGATGCGGGCATCAATATCGCGACGCTGCATCTCGGCCGCGACCGGAAGAGCGGGCAAGCGATCGCGATCGTCGGCGTCGACGAGCAGGTGCCGGAGGAGATTCTCGCGAAGCTCAAGGCATTACCGCTCGTGAGCTACGCGAAGGTGCTGAAGTTCTAGGCGAGCGGCCGGGCGCAGGCCGAGGCACGGCTCGTGAGGTCTGGAAATCATCTTTCTCGGAGGGTAAAACCCGTGACCGAGACGATCGTCTTCTATACCAATCCGATGTCTCGCGGGCAGGTCGCGCACTGGATGCTCGAGGAGGTCGGAGCACCGTACCAGACGAAGATCCTCGACTTCGAGAAGCGCGAGCACAAGTCGCCGGAGTACCTTGCGATCAACCCGATGGGGAAGGTCCCGGCGATCGTGGATCGCGGCGTCGTCGTCACGGAGGTGCCGGCGATCTGCGCGTATCTCGCGGACGCGTTCCCGGAGGCGGGGCTCGCGCCCGATCGTGACGATCCGCTGCGCGGGACGTATTACCGATGGCTGTTCTTCGCCGCGGGCTGCCTCGAGGCTGCGGTCATCGACAAGGCGTTCGCGCGGCCGGCCGTTAAAGAAAGCGTGGTCGGCTACGGCACGTACGAGAACACGTTGAATGCGCTCGAGTCGGCGCTCACGCCCGGGCCGTACTTGCTCGGCGAGCGCTTCAGCGCGGCGGACGTTTATGTCGGCGCGCAGATACGCTGGGGCCTGATGCAGAAAACGATCGAGCGAAGGCCGGTATTCGAGGCTTACGTCGCGCGCCTCGAGGCACGGCCGGTGCTGGCGCGCGTGTCGCGAACGGCTTCATAGAGAGCCGCGTCGGGGAGAACCGGCGGCGTTTCGGGCGATTCGTTCGCCGCCGCGGTCCTCGTCGCGCTGCTGCCCGCCGCTCCGGCGGCGCCCGCGGCTGGTCCGGCTGGCGAAAGGCGCGCTTCACGCTGGTCGCGCTCGTATTCGCCGCATGCGCCGCGCTGCTTCTCTCGTGGGGCGCACTGCAGCCTTGGAATTCGTAGCGTTTGGGGAGGAGAACGAGACCGATGATTCGACGAGGGCTCTACGGACTATGCGCCGCGCTCGCGCTCGCGGCGGGCTCGGCCCACGCGCAAGCCGACTGCGACCGCGAGTGTCTGCGCACGATGCTCGATCGTTATCTGAATGCGGTGATCGCGGGCGACCCGACTCGAGCACCGCTCGTGATCGGCTTTCGTCAGACCGAGAACGCGATCAACGTCGCGCCGGGCCGCGGCGTGTGGAGAACGGTGACCGCGCTCGGCGACGTCGACCGGCGCTACTACGATCCCGTCACCGGTCAGGCGGGGTATTACGGCATCGTGATGGAGGGCGACGAGCCCGCGGTCGTCACGGTGCGCGTGCGCGTCGAGAAGCGCGAGCTCACCGAGGCGGAATGGTATATCGCGCGCGAGAACGATCCGGGCATGAGCGGCCCGCGCGAGCCGGGGGCGCCGCCGGCGAACCGCTACAACCCCGAATATCTGCGCCAGAACCCGCCGCCGCAGCGCGTCGTGCCGCCCGGAGAGCGGGCCGACCGCGCGACGCTGATCCGGATCGTCGACAGTTACTTCGACGCGATCACGTCGCACGATCCGTCGGTCGCGCTCGTGCATCCGGGCTGCGGACGCGTCGAGAACGGCACGCCGGCCCCCGCGGGCCGGTTCCTGCCGCCGCTCGAAATGCCCCGCCAGGCGCGCCCGTCGGGGCCGCCGGCGATCCCGAATGCCCCGGACCCGTCGAGCTGGGATTGCATCACGGGCCTCGAGAACTTCAACCTGCAGATGGTCACGGCTCGGCGCATACCGCTCGTCGACGAGGAGGCGCAGGCGGTGCTCGCGTTCGGCGTGTTCGTTCGCCGTCCGGGATCGCCGACGCCGCGGAACGTCTTCAGCGAATGGTTCTTCGTCGACAAACATCGCATTCGCACGATCTACACGGCGATGTTCTATCCGCCGCCGGAGCTCGCGGTGCCGAATTGGCCGCCTTACGACGGCAACTGGCCGTTGCCCGCGGCGATCGCGCCGTGACGAAGCGCGGGTTTGACGCGTCGAGCGAGCCGTGATGGAGTGACGGTCCCCGACTCACGCGGGGCCTACGCCGGCGAGTCAATGATGATTTCTCCGTCGGGCTACACCGTCGCGGGTCGTGGTGCAGAGTATCCGGACGGCGAGCCGCGGCCGGGCTCGGTGACGGCCGCGGCCGCACGAGCATAAAGGGGGAGACGCATGGCCATACCGCCGGGAGTGAGCGCGGCCGACTTCGAGGCCGCCATCTCCGCGTTCGCCGACGTCGTCGGCGCAGAGTGGGTGTTCACCGACGAGGACACGGTGGACACCTATCGCGACGCGTACACGCCGTTCCGCGGCGAAGAGGAAGAGAAGTACGCGTCGGCCGCCGTCGCACCGACGAACGTCGAGCAGGTGCAAGAGATCGTCCGTATCGCGAATCGCTACAAGATTCCGCTCTACGTGATCTCGACGGGCCGCAATCTCGCATACGGCGGCTCGGCACCGGTCTATTCAGGCAGCGTCGTGCTGGACCTCAAGCGCATGAACCGCATCCTCGAGGTCAACGAGGACATGGCCTACGCGCTCGTCGAGCCCGGCGTCAGCTATTTCGATCTTTACCGCTACATCCGCGAGCGCGGCATGCGGCTCTGGATCGACTGCCCGGATCCCGGCTGGGGCAGCCTCATCGGCAACGCGCTCGACCGCGGCGCGGGACGCACGCCGCTGCCGTATCGCGATCATTTCGGCGCGCACTGCGGCATGGAGGTCGTGCTGCCGAACGGCGATCTCGTGCGCACCGGCATGGGCGCGAACCCGAACGCGGGGCCGAACTGGCAGGCGTTTCCGTACGGCGCGGGGCCGCTCGCGGATGGGCTCTTCGCGCAGTCGAATTTCGGGATCGTGACGAAGATGGGCTTCTGGCTCTTGCCCGAGCCCGAGGCCTCGATGACGGGCCGCATTCGCGCGCGCCGCCACGACGATATCGTTCCTCTCGTTAGGATCCTTTCGCACCTGCAGTATCAGGGCATCGTGAACTGCCTGTTCTCGCTGAACAGCCCCGTCTTCCAAGCTCCGATGGACGAGCGCAAGTCCGCGCTGCTCGACCGGCCGGGCGGAGGCTCCGCGGCGGAATGGGATGCGTATGCGGCATCGCTCGGCGTGCCGTTCTGGCAGACGGAGCTTCGCTTCTACGGTCCGACTTCCGTGATGGACGCGCAGTGGGCTTACGTCAAGGAGCGTCTGCGCGCGATCGACAGCATCGAGCTCATCGACGGCAACGACGTGATCCGCTTCCCGTTGACCGACGATCAGATCCGCCGCCTCGGCGATCCGGCGACGTTCGGCGTGCCGAGCCTGAACGTGTTCTCGGGCCAGGCGGGCACGACGGGTCATCTCGACGCGTCGCCGATGCTGCCGCACTCCGGCGAAGCGGTGCTCCGCGCGCACAAGGTCTTTCTGCGCGAGTATCGCGATGCGGGCATTCCGCTCATGCTCGGCTTCGCGATGAGCTATCACACGCGCGCGTTCATCATGTTCCACGGCGTGAACCTGACGACCGATCCCGAATGGAATCGGCGAGCGCGCGCGTTGTACGCGCGGCTCATCGAGGTCGCGGGCGAGCACGGCTGGGGCGTCTATCGCGCGCATACCGCGTTCCAGGATCACCTGATGCGCACGTACTCGTTCAACGATCACGCGCTGATGCGGCTCAACGAGACGCTGAAGGACGCGCTCGATCCGAACGGGATTCTGTCGGCCGGGCGTTACGGGATCTGGCCGAAGCACTTGCGGGGGAACCGGGCATGACGATCCGTCGATTCGTTTCGCTCGTTCCGGGTACGCACCGTTACGGCATGCGCGGGTCCGGCGCATTGCGCATCGCCGCGGCCGTGCTCGCAAGCCTGGTCGGCACCGCAACCGCTCTCGCCGATCCCGCGTCGTCGCCGGGCTCCGCGTGGTGGCCGCTCTCCGCCGAGCCGGACGAGGCGCTGACGAATCCGCTCGAGCGGCGCGGGCGCGAGGTTTTCGATCAGCGTTGCCGCGCCTGTCACGGCGCGCTTCCCGACGAGATCTTCGGACCGCTGTTCGTGTCGCCGATGCCGGGCACGCGCGCCCTTCGGGACCGCTATCGGGGAGAGCTCCCGGCGGAGCTCGAGCGGCGCACCGATCTCTCGGCCGCGTATATCGAAGCCGTCGTCCGCGACGGATATCTCTCGATGCCGTTCTTCAGGCCGACCGAGTTGAGCGACGACGATCTCGAGGCGCTGATCGCGTATCTGACGAGGGATCGCTAGGGCAGGGCGGCCTTCGAGCTCGCGAAGCTCAATCTCCGTCGCGCGGGCCGTCGTCGATCAGTGCCTGCATCACCGCGGTCTCGAAGTCGTCGCGAAGCTGCCAGCGCGACTCGAGGAACGCGGACTGCGTCATGAAGATGCCGATGATCCGCTCCTCGGGATCGATGAAGAAATGCGTGTTGAACGCGCCGCTCCAGCCGAACGTCCCTTTCGAGACGAGCGTGTTGCGCGCGGCGGGATCGGTGACGACTCGCATGCCGAGACCGTAGCCCTCGCCGGGCGTGCGGCCCGGCAGCGTGTCGGGGACGTGCGCGGATCTCATGAGGTCGACCGACTTGCGGCTCAACAGCCGCACGTCGCCGAGCCGCCCGCCGTTCAGAAGCATCCGCGCGAACTTCAGATAGTCCTCGGCGGTGCCGAAGAGCCCTCCGCCGCCCGAGAAGTAGACGCCGTTGACGAAAGGCATCTCGGGCACCGGCTCGAGCGTGCCGTCCGCCGTGCGGTAGAGGCCCGCGAGGCGCGGATGGCCTTCGTCGGGAAGGTGAAAGAACGTATCCGTCATGCCGAGCGGATCGAGGATGCGCTCTTTCACGAACGCATCGAACGATTGGCCCGACGCGATCTCGACGACGCGCGCGAGCACGTCGAACGCGAACTGACCGCTATAGGCCCATTGGGTGCCCGGCTGGAAATCGAGCGGCACGGCGGCGAGCCGCGGCATCAGATCGGCGAGCGAATCGTCCGGGCCGATCGTGACGCCGTATCCGCTGCTCGGCCCGTCGGTCGTCATGAAGCCAGCCGTATGCGTCAAAAGATCGCGGATCGTGATCTCACGCTCGGCGGGCACGGTGCGCACCGATCGTCGTGAGCCGCCGCTCGGGCCTCCCGCCGCCGCGCTTTGCGGCGCGAGGACGGTCAAGTCGCGAAAGTCGGGAATGAAGCGCGAAACCGGGTCGGTGAGCCGGACCTTGCCTTCCTCGACCATCATCATGATCGAGACGGCGACGATCGGCTTCGTCATCGACATGATGCGGAAGACGGCGTCCTTCTGCATCGGACGGCGCGTCTCGAGGTCCATGACGCCCTGCGCGCGGAAGTGCACGATCTCGTCGTCGCGCGCGATCAGCGTGACGGCGCCTGGAAAGACGTTCGCGTCGATCTGACGCTGCATCAGCTCGGCGACCCGCTCGAGACGCTCCGCGGAGAAGCCTAGGCTTTCGGGCGGCGGATTCTCCGCGCGCGCGAGTATCGGCGCGGCGAGGATTGCCGCGAAGAACCACACGATGAGCAGCCCCGCGCTTCGCCGATTCATTCTTGTTTCCTCCCGTGAGCAGCTCCGCGGCGGCGACGAGAAATTCTTTGCCCTTCAGATACATTCGCGCGCAGTGCCGCGCTCTCTGAAAAGTATCGCCGACGCGTTCGATGGAGTCCTCCCCGCCGCGTCATATTAGGCCAGAGAGGACGCTGCGTCTCCGGCAACGCGTGAGCTTGACATCGGTCTACGCGGCGCATTATGTGGGTGCTATCCCTAAGAAGTCCTTCGGGGGGACGGGAATGACGCAGCAAGACAGCATCGCCTCGAGCGTATCCGAAGGCGGCGTGCCGGATGCCGAGCAGCGCAAGTGGGCATTGATCGCCCATCTGTCGGCGCTTCTCGGTTTCGTCATCCCGTTCGGTCATCTGATCGGCCCGCTCGTCGTCTGGCAGCTCAAGAAGGAGATGCCTTTCGTGGCGGATCAGGGAAAGGAGGCGCTGAACTTTCAGATCACGGTCAGCATCGCTGTTCTCGCGTGCATCGTGCTGTTCCTCGTGCTGATCGGAATGGTGCTCATGCCGCTCGTGGTGCTCGGCGCGCTCATCCTGACCGTCATTGCAGCGATCAAGGCGAACGAAGGCGTCGCGTACCGCTATCCGTTCACGTTGAGGCTGATCGGCTGAGCCCCGCGCGCCGCCGCTGAAGCGGCGTGGCGCGCGTCGGCGACGCGAGCTCGGCGGAGAGCGGCCGAGGCCCCATTCGTTTTTCGCGAAGTCTCCGGGCCGAGCCGGAAAGGTCCGAGAGTCGTCCGCCGCGCGATGCGGCGCCGCGGAACATCGAGCATCGTCGCCCGCCATCGCCATAATTCGCCACAATTCTCCTTCTGAATCGATACACCTTCTCCGTTACAGTAGTCGTGCTTGCGTAAGCTCAGGGAGCGGACCGGGAGGCACGATGAGCACGGCATCGACGGCGGATCGGCGTCTTCGCTCTTCGAAGGGCATTCGTGCCGGTCGATGGAAGGGCGGATGTTCGACCGCGATGGCGACCGTGATTGCGCTCGTATCGATCGCCGCGACGGGCTTCTCGGGCACCGCCGCCGCGCAGTCCGGCGAGCCGCTGCGCATCACGCGGATCACGCCGGCCGGGCAGAACGTGCCGGCGCCCCGGCAGATCGTGATCGAGTTCGATCGGCCGATCGTGCCGCTCGGACGCATGGATCGGCGCGCGGACGAGGTGCCGGTCGAGATCGAGCCCGCGCTGGCTTGCGCGTGGCGCTGGCTCGATCAGAGCACGCTCGCATGCGAGCTCGGCGAGCGCGAGCGCGCGAAGCTCGCGACACGCTATCGCATCACGGTTTCTCCAGGGCTCGCGGCACTCGACGGCGCACGGCTCGGAGCGCCCGTCGAGCATACGTTCTCGACCGAAAGGCCGAAGATCGAGTTCGCGTGGTTCGCGACGTGGCGCGGTCCCGGCACGCCGGTGATGCGCGTCGTGTTCTCGCAGCCCGTGACCGAGCCGTCGGTGCGCGAGCATCTTTACGTCAGCGCGCCGTCGGCCGGGCTCGCGCGCGTGCCGGTCGACGTCGAGCCCGATCCCGAGTTTCGCGAGTCACCGGTGATCGTCCCGTTACCCGGCGAGCCCGGTGTCGCCGTCATTGTCGACGATTCACCGCAGCCGCCGGACGACCGTCGGACGGAAGTCGACGGCGTCGAGGCGCGGCGCGTCTGGCTCGTCTCGCCGCGCGAGCCGCTGCCGGAGGACACACCCGCACGGCTCGTCGTCGAGCCCGGTCTCGTGCCGGCCGAAGGCACGTTGACCGGCAACGAGTCGCGGACGGCCGTCGAGTTCCACACCTTTCCCGCGTTTCGCTTCGTCGGCATCGAGTGCCTGACGCTCGCGGGCGAGCAGCTGATCGTGCCCGCCGGAGGCTCGCGCGTCGCGAGCGCCGCCGCGTGCAACCCGATGAGCGGCGTCGGGCTCGCGTTCAGCACGCCGGTGCTCGGAAGCGAGATCGCGCGTCACGTAGCGATCGAGCCCGATCTCGCCGGCGGCCGCGACGATTTCGATCCGTGGGCGAACCGTCGCGATTTTTCGCTGCTCGGCCAGCCGCACAGGCGCGGCGCGCATTACACGGTCTGGCTGCCGGCCCTGCTAGCCGCTAACGCGACGTATCGCGTCGGCGTCGCCGACCCGGAGCAAGGTCCGCGCGACGAGTTCGGCCGCACGCTCGCGGAGGGCTTCGAGCTCGAGTTTCGCACCGATCATCGTCCGCCCGATTACGCGCTGCCGTACGACACCGCGGTGCTCGAATCCGGCATCGACTCGGACGTGCCGCTCTACGTGACGAACCTCGACCGCGTCGAGCTCGAGTATCGAACCCTCGGCGCGAACGGTCTTCGGACCGGGCTCGTGCGCGAGGTTCCGCTCTCGGGCGTCGAGGACGTTCAATACGGTGTGCCGCTCGGCATTCGCGAGATGCTGGGCGGCGCATCGGGCGCGCTCTACGGCCGGTTGTCGACGACGCCGACGCTGGCGCGGTCGCAGTGGATGTCCGGGCTCTTCGCGCAGGTCACGCCGTACCAGGTGCACGTGAAGTTCGGGCATTTCAACACGCTCGTCTGGGTCACGAGCCTTGCGACCGGAGAGCCGGTGCGCGGCGCCGACGTCTCGATCTACATCGACCGTATCTCGTCGCTCACGGGCGGCGAGGTGCTCGCCCGCGCGCGGACCGACGCTTTGGGTATCGCGCATCTGCCCGGCGGCGACACGCTCGATCCCGATGTCGCGCTGCTGTACGGCTGCCGCGTCGATGCCGACGCTTGCCCGCGGCTTTTCGTGCGCGTCGACGGCCGCGACGGTTTCGCGCTGCTGCCGCTCGACTACCGCTTCGACGTGAGCGTCTATCGCGCGTCGAATTTCACGGTCTTCCCGGATCGAAGACCGCGTTACGGGCACTTGCACGCGTGGGGCGTGACCGCGCAGGGCGTGTATCGAGCCGGCGACACGATCGAGTACAAGCTCTACGTCCGGAATCAGAGCAACGACGCCTACGTGCCGCCGCCGCGCGGCCCGTACACGCTCGAGATCATCGATCCGACCGGACAGACCGTGCACGTGCTGCGCAACGTCGAGCTCTCGGAGTTCGGCACGTACGCAGGCTCATACAAGACCGCGACGAATGCCGCGGTAGGCTGGTATCAGTTCCAGCTCACGTACGAGCGCGAGGCGGGCGCACCGATCCCCGATACCGAGGCGCCCGAGTATCTGCGCAACATCGTGCTTCAGCCGTTGCGCGTGCTCGTCAGCGATTTCACGCCCGCGGCGTTCGGCGTGACGACGACGCTCGCCGGCGATCGGTTCGAGTCGGGAGACGACGTGACCGCGGAGCTTCGCGCCGCGCTCTTCTCGGGCGGCCCGTACGGCGATGCCGACGCGCGCATCACGCTGACATTGAATCCGCGCCCTTTCGTCTCGCCGCATCCGGTTTCCGCGGCCTTCACGTTCGGCGGCCCCGTGCCGCCTCAGCCGATCACGGTCGCCCGCGCCGAGGCGCGGGTCGGCGCGGACGGCACGCTGCGTCGCGTGCTCACACTGCCCCCGGACCTCGGTGCGCGCGCGGTGTTCGGCCGGCTCACGGCCGAAGGGGCGGTGCGCGACGACCGCGGCCGGTACATCGCGTCTTCCGCATCGGCGGAGTTCGTCGCGGTCGATCGTCTCGTCGGGCTGAAGGCGCGGCGCTGGCTCTTCACGGCGAACGAAGAGGCCGAGATCGACTACGTCGTCGTCGATCCGAGCGGAGCGCCGGCCGCGGGCACGGACGTCGCGATCGCGATCGAGCGGCTCGAAACGCGCGCCGCGCGCGTGCGCGGCGCGGGCAATGCGTATATCACTCGGTTCGTCGAGGAGTGGGTGCCGGCCGGCGAATGCGCGGGCGTGTCGGGCTCGACGCCGAGCGTCTGTCGCTTCGTGCCGGATGCGCCGGGCCGTTATCGCGCGACGGCTTCGATCGACGACACGGAGGGGCGCCGCCACGAGACCGTGCTCGACCTCTGGGTCGCGGGGGCGGGTCACGTCGTCTGGCACAGCGCGAACGATGACGTGCTCGAGATCGTGCCGGAGACGACCGAGCTTTCGGTCGGCGACACCGCGCGTTATCTGATCAAGAACCCCTATCCCGGCGCGTACGCGCTGATCACGATCGAGCGCTACGGCGTGCTCGAGCAGCGCGTCGAGCGGCTCGAAGGCAGCACGCCGACGATCGAGATCGATATAGAGCCGAAACACTTGCCCGGCTTCTACCTCTCGGTGCTCGTGATCTCGCCGCGCGTCGAGGCGCCGCCGCCCGAGCCGGGCGAAGTGGACCTCGGCAAGCCTTCGTTCAAGATCGGCTACGTCTCGGTGCCGATCGAGGATCCCGCGAAGAGGATCGACGTCGCCGTGCGCGCCGAGCGCGAGACGTACAAGCCGCGCGAGACCGTTCGCGTCGAGATCGAGGCCGCGCCGCGCATCCGCGATCGGCGCGAGCCGATCGAGGTGGCGGTCGCGGTGCTCGACGAGGCCGTGCTCGACCTCGTGCCGGGCGGGGCTGGCGCCTTCGATCCGTATCGCGGCTTCTTCGGGCTCGACGGCCTCGACGTGCTGAACTACAGCCTGCTCACGCGTCTCGTCGGCCGGCAGAGCATCGAGAAGAAGGGCGCGAATCCGGGCGGCGACGGAGGCGCGGCGCTCAGCATGCGCTCGTCGTTCGAGTTCGTGAGCTACTGGAATCCTTCGCTCGTTCTCGATCGTCGCGGGCGCGGAAGCTTCGAGCTCGAGCTGCCGGATAACCTCACCGGCTGGCGCGTGCTCGTGCTCGCCGCGACGCCGTCCGACCGTTTCGGGCTCGGTGAGACGCGCTTCAACGTCAATCAGCCGACCGAGATCCGGCCGGCGATGCCGAATCACGTGACCGAGGGCGATCGCTTCGACGCGGCGTTCACCGTGATGAATCGGACCGACACGGAGCGCGAGATTCGCGTGCGGATCGTCGCGGAGGAGGGAGCGGTCGCGCGGAGCGGCGGCGCGGGCGACGCGAGTCGTGCCGAAGCGCCGGTCGGCACGGACGAAGTTGCGATCGAGCACGTGGTGCGACTCGGGCCGTATGCGCGAACGACCGTTGCGCTGCCGGTCGAGGCCGCGCGCTTGCCGTTCGATCGCGATCGGCCGATCGGCACGATGCGCTTCGCCGTCACGGCCGGCGACGAGGTCGATCGGGACGGCTTGCTGCACGAGCTCGTCGTGACGAAGCGCGAGCGGCTCGAGACCGCGGCCGTCTATGGCACGCTCGACGCGGGCCGCGCCGACGTGGCGATTTCGATTCCGACCGCGATTCGCCGCGACGCGGGCGAGATCGGCGCCGTGCTGTCGCCGACCGTGATCGGCAATCTCGACGGCGCGTTCCGCTACCTGCGCGACTATCCGTATGACGCGTGGGAGCAGCTGCTGACGAAGGCCGTGCTCGCCGCGCATTTCGTCGAGCTCGCGGGTTACCTCGATCCCGGCCTCGAATGGCCGGAGGCCGAGACTTTGCCCGCGCGCACGCTCGACGACGCCGCGAGCTTCCAGGCGCCGAACGGCGGCATGGCGTATTTCGTCGCGCGCGACGAGTACGTGAGCCCTTATCTGAGCGCGTATACCGCGCTCGCTTTCGCGTGGCTTTCGGATGCAGGCGTTCCCGTGCCCGAGGCCGTCGAGACGCGACTTCACGAATACCTCGAGACGTTCCTGCGCACCGATACCGCGCCGGACTTCTACACGCGCGGCATGGCGTCGACGGTGCGCGCGGTGGCGCTCGCCGCGCTCGCGAAGCGTGGGCGTCTCGCGCTCGCGGATCTCGAGCGCTATCGGCCGCACGTCGAGCGCATGAGCCTGCTCGGCCGCGCGCATTATCTGCAGGCGGCACGATCGGTCGAAGGCGGCGCCTCGATCGCCGCCGAGGTCGAAGCGCTGCTCCTGAACGGCGCGAATCGGACCGCGGGAAGGGTCCAGTTCGACGAGGTGCTCGACGACGGCTATTCCCGCATCTCGGTGACGCCGCTCATCGGCCAATGTGCAATCTTGAGCGCGTTGAGCGACGGCGGCCCGTCGACGATCGACGACGACGTGCCGTTCGGGCTGGTGCGCACGATCGTCGCCGCGCGCGGCCGGCGCGATCATTGGGAGAACACGCAGGAGAACGCGTTCTGCACGCGCGCGCTGCTCGATTACGCCGCGCGCTTCGAGGCCGCCGCGCCGAACGTCACGGCGACCGTCTCGCTCGACGGCGAGCCGCTGGGGGCGGCAAGCTTCACGAGCGCGCGCGACGAGGCCGTCGTGCTCCCGCATCCGATCGAAGCGGACGACTTGGGCACCGAGCGCCGACTCGAGATCGGGCACGAAGGCAGCGGCAGGCTCTACTACACCGCGCGGATCACGTACGCGCGCGAAGGCGATACGGACGCCGCGATCAACGCCGGCATCGATGTCCGCCGCGAGTACAGCGTGCAGCGCGGCGGCGAATGGGTGCTGCTCGGTTCCCCGGCCGAGCTTCGCCGCGGCGAGCTCGTGCGCGTCGATCTCTTCGTCTCGGTGCCGTCCGCGCGGCATTTTGTCGTCGTCGACGATCCGGTGCCCGGCGGTCTCGAGCCGTTGAATCCCGAGCTCGCGAACGTCTCGCAGGTCGATGCGGCGTACGGCGACTACCAAGCCGCCGGCGGCTCGTGGTGGTTCGAGCTCAGCGACTGGCGCGGCTACGGCGTCTCGCGGTGGAGCTTCTACCACCAGGAGATCCGGCACGACGCGGTGCGGTTCTATTCGGAGTATCTGCCGCCCGGCAATTACCATCTGTCGTATACGGCACAGGCGATCGCGGACGGATCGTTCGCCGTGCAGCCGGCCGCGGCTGCGGAAATGTACGATCCGGACGTGTACGGGATGACGCAGGCCTTCACGCTCGAGATTCGGCCGCCGGCGGCGGGGGCGCCGACGCAAGAAGCGGCGCCGGGCCGCTAGCGGCCGTGACGTGCGGTGCGGCACGGCGCTTGCAGAGCGGGGCGCAGACGTTCGACGGAAGCAGAAGCACCGATTGCATTCCACCGGCCGCGAAGAGAATCCAGGGGGGCTTTCGGCCCTGCGAGCCGCGCCTGGCGCGGAAGGCGCGCCGACTCCGCGTCTGCGGGTGCTCGTCTGCTCGCACGAGCTGTCCCCGTCGCAAGGCTCCGAATGCGGGCAAGGCTGGAACATCGTCACGCGTCTCGCGCGCGATCACGACGTGACGGTGCTCTGCGCCAGCGGCTCGCAGCATGGGCTGTCCGACTACAAGGAGGCGATCGAGGCGTACGTGACGGCCCACGGCCCGATCCGCGGCCTCACCTTCGTCTTCGTCGATCAGCCGCCCGCGGCGCGCCTGATCGCCGCCGTGAATCGTGCCCTCTTCGGTGCGCACGGCATCGGGTTCCCGTTCCTGTTCTACTGGGCGCTGCGGCTCTGGCATCGCGCGGCATACGGGCGAGCGTTGCAGCTCGATCCGGGCCGTTACGACGTGATACACCACCTCACCCCGATCGCCTTCTGGGGAGGCGGCAATCTATGGAAGCTCGGCAGGCCGTACGTCTGGGGGCCGATCGGCGGCGCGGGAATGCTGTCCATACCCTTCGCACGCTGGGCTGGCACGAGAATGCTCGTCTTCGAGGTTTCGCGCGCGCTCTTCAACACGTTCCAGTCGTTCGCGTCCGTCTCGTTGCGCCGCTCGGCGCGGCGCGCGGCGGTCGTGCTCACCGTCGGCCGCGAAGAGGCGGCTCTCGTCCAGCGGCTCGGCGCCGCGCACGCCGTCGGGATGATCGAGATCGGCGCACCCGCGCCATCCCAGGTCCCCCGGATCCGGAGCTACGACGGCTCCTCGCCGTTGCGCCTCTGCTGGGCGGGGCAGCATGTCGACCGCAAGGCCTTGCCGCTGCTGTTGCATGCCATCGCAGCGTCACGACACGCGAAGCGGATCGAGCTGCACGTGCTCGGCGCGGGACCGAGAACCGGGGATTGGCAGCGGCTCGCGCAGCGCCTCGGGCTCGCGAACGTCGTGTGGCGTGGACAACTGCCGCACGAGGCGGTCATTGCCGCCATGCGCGAATCCGACGTGCTCGTTCACACGAGCATCCGTGAAGGGACGCCGAACGTCGTGCTCGAAGCCATGGCGCAAGGCTTACCCGTCGTGTGCCACGACATCGCAGGCATGTCGCTCGCGGTCACCGACGAATGCGGCATCAAGATTCCGCTCGTCGACCCGCCAACGAGCATCGCGGGTTTTCGAGATGCCGTGGAACGGCTGATCGAAAAGCGTTTGCTATATCAGCGGCTGTCGGCGGGCGCGGTCAAACGGGCGGCCGAGCTCAGCTGGGACGCCAAAGTCGCCGACCTCGCGTCGATATACCGGCGCTGCGCCGCTCGCCGCGACGAGATCGCGGACCACGCGCGGCCCGCGTAGCTCGCTCATGTGCTCGTGCTGCCGTCCGTGTCGCCGCCCACTCGAGCCCAATGCCCGCATCGCCGCGGTATGACCGCGGCCGGCTCGGCGATCGTCAGAAGCCGAGGCCTCTGACCGTCCAGCCGTCGCCCAAGCCGCCGAGGTCGGCCGATCGACGGCTCCGAAACCGCGCGTGAAGCGCCGCGCGCTTGTCGGCGAGCCAGTCCTCCGTCGTGATGTCGAGCGGCAGTCCGGCCAGGCGTCGCCGCTCTTTCTCGGCCTCGCGATACTTCACGAACTCGTCGTAGGCCTCGACCTCGTCGGCGAGGAGCCGCAGCACGAGCTCGGCGAAGATCGCATCGTCCAGAAAGCCCAGACCCGGCGTTTGATCGGGAATCAGATCGTTCGGGTTCACGAAGTAGGCGAGGGCATTGAGGATCCGCTCGGCGTCCTCCGGCTCCAGCTTCCAAGTGTCGTCCTCGAGCATCGCGACGAGCTTGCCGAGCCCTTCGATACGCGACCGGATGAAGCCTTCCGGCTTCCTTTCGGCGGCTGGATCCACGAGTCGCCGCGCGGCCGCAATGATCTCTTCGCGGCTTTTCGCCTGCGCGACCTGCCGTGCTTCGTCGAAGATCGCGCGAAAGCGCTGCAAATCCTCTTCGCCGAGCTCGAACTCGATCTTGATGCCCATCGCCGCCGTCTCCGCTCGTTCGGTATGTGGAACAGCGTAGCAGCATAACCGATATCGGTTCCCCTGCGGGTTGCCGCTATCCGGTGGCGGAGAAGGGCGTGGTCGGCCGATCCTAGCGGCTGTCGTCGAGCTGCACGGCGGGCCGGCGTGCCACGTAGAGCATGCCGATGCCGACGAGCAAGAGACCGGCGATCACGAGCGGCATGGCGCTCTCGCCGGGATCGGTAATCACCCGGATGACTCGTGCGGCGATCAGGCCGACGCAGACGAGCGCGCCGAGGAGCGGCACGATCGCGGGCAGCTCGAACTTTCCGGGAGGCTCGTCCGAGCGCCGCTTCAGCACGATCAGCGCCACGTTCACGATCACGAACACGAAGAGCAGCAGGAGGCTCGTCGCGGCCGCAAGCGCGGCGATGTCGCCGACGAGCGCAAGCGCGATGACGATCACGAGCAGCACGGCGATCGCGACGTGCGGCGTGCGGGTCTTCCGGTGCACCTTGCCGAGCGCGTCCGGCACGAGACGGTCTCGGGCCATGCCGTAAAGCAGGCGCGAGCCCATGATGTAGTTGATCAGCACGGTGTTCGCGACCGCGAACAGCGTGATGAAGCCGAAGACCCACCCGGGAAGCCAAGGCGCGGCGCGCGACGTGATCTGCTGCAGCGGCGCGCCGAGCTCGACGTTGCCGAGATCGCGGTAGTCGACGACAGAGACCGCCGTGATCGCGACGGCGATATAGATGATCGCGGTGATCGTCAGCGCCGAGACGATGCCGAGCGGCATCGTCCGCTCGGGCCGCTGCACCTCCTCGGCGACGTTCAGCATGTCCTCGAAGCCGATGAACGCGAAGAACGTCAGCACGGCGCCGGACGCGATCAACGAGAAATCGAAGCCCGCCCTCGGGTTACCTGCCGCCGTCGGCGTCTCGAGGTAGTCGACGCTGCCCCAGAAGCGCATGCCCGCGGCGATCACGAACAGAAGCCCCGCGACCTCGATCAGCGTGCAGATCCAGTTCGCCCACACCGACTCGCGGATGCCGATGAAATTGATCAGCGCGATGAAGCCGATGAACGCGAGCACGAGCGCCGGTGCGGGCGCCGCGCCGAGCAGTGGTACGCGGTCGAGGAAGACCGCGAGATTCGCAGCGAAGACGTTGCTGCTCGTCGCCATCGAAGTGAGCCCGGAGGCCACGACCGTAAGCCCCACGACGTACGCGAGCCATCGCAGCCGATACGCGCGATACACGATATGCGACGCGCCCCCGGCGCGAGGCAGCCTCGACGCGAGCGACGCGTACGAAAGTCCGGTCAGCATCGCCGCGATCATCGAGCCGACGAACGCGAGCCAAACCGCGTTGCCGAGGTTCGACGCGGCGACGCCGATCGTCCCGTAGATACCTGCGCCGACCATGTCGCCGACGCCGAAGACGACGAGGCTGGGAAGTCCGATGCGCCGGGCGAGCGAGGGCTCGCCCCGATCCGTCGTGCTGGCGGCGCTCCGCGCGCCCGAATCGCTCATGCGGAGTTCTCCGTCGCGGCCGCGCCGCGTTCGCGCCGCCATTACTCGCTTGCGACGGGGACGATGTCAACCCGAGGGGCGACATTCGAGCGCCTCGACATGCCGCGGTAGGTCCACCGACGGTAGCCGATCTTGTCGTATCGGCTCGCCCTTGCCGGCATGCTATTGAAGGGTCGACGCGATCGTCGCGTCGGCGTGCGCGAGGGCACCGCAGCGGTGAGTTGGCCGAAGCTCGACTATCTTTCGTGGCGCGACACGTGCTCGGCGCTGCACCTCTATCTGCAGATCGTCGGCAAGTATCGCTTGGCGCGTACTCCGTGGATCAACCATTCGTGGCACGCGACGTTCTACGTCACGCCTCGAGGATTGACCACATCGATGATTCCGGACGGCCCGGGCGGGATCGAGATCGTTTTCGATCTCATCGACCATGCGGTCGTCGGCGACGCATCGGATGGGCGCAGCGAGGGTTTCGATCTCGTCCCGACGACGGTGAGCGCGTTTCATAGCCGCTTTCTCGATCTCGTGCGCGCGCTAGGCGGCACGCCGAAGATTCACGGGCGGCCGAGCGAGCTTCCCGATCCCGTGCCGTTCGCCGAGGATCGCGCCTCACGACCGTACGATGCCGATGCTGTTTCGCGCTTCCATCAAGCGCTGGTCCGCATCGATCGCGTGCTGAAGCGTTTTCGCACGGGCTTCGTCGGCAAGGCGAGCCCGGTGCATCTCTTCTGGGGCGCGCTCGATCTCGCGGTGACGCGCTTCTCCGGGCGGCGCGCGCCGCTTCATCCGGGCGGATTCCCGAGCACGCCGGACGAGGTGACGCGCGAGGCTTACAGCCACGAGGTATCGTCCGCGGGATTCTGGCCGGGCGCGGGCCTCGACTATCCCGCGTTCTATTCGTACGCATATCCCGAGCCGGCGGGCTTCAAGACGGCGCGCGTCGAGCCGGCCGAGGCATTCTATGCCGATGCGCTCGGCGAGTTCGTGCTGCGCTACGACGCGGTGCGCGAAGCGTCGGATCCCGACGCTCAATTGATGTCGTTTCTCGAGAGCACGTATCGCGCCGCCGCGGAGCTCGGCGGGTGGGACCGTGCGGCGCTCGAATGCCCGATCGGCACGCCGCTTCGTCCGCGCCCGCTCTGATGCGGCGTGCCGGGCTTCTCAGAACGCGCGCACGGGACGCACGACGATCGTCGCCAACGACTTCGAGACCTGCACGACGCTGCCGCCGCCCGCGAAGTCGATCGTGAGCCCGCGGGTCGCGTCGAGCGCCGTGGAGCTCGCATACGACATCGTCTGGAAGCCGTACGTGTGGTGAAAGTTCGCACGTCTTGCGAAGACGTTGTGCATGGGCCGGGATTCATGAAGACGGCCGTGTTCAGCGCCGGACCGCCCCGGCAGAACTCGACGATGCTCGCGAGCTCCGCACGGTTCGGCAGCCGCCAGTCGTCGTAGCCGGCGTACGTCGATTCGGCCGCGGCTTGTAATGCCTGGTCCCAGGGCATCCAGGTCGGGGTACCGTCGCAGGTCGGGCCTGCGGTCTCGCCGACGAGGCAACGGCTCCACATCAGGCCGGTTCGCGTGTCGGTAACGAGGCCGGCGGTGTTGTCGATAACGAACGCGGAGAGCGGAGTCGTTTCGCTCATGTTTGGATTGCTGCATTGCGCGTCCGCGACCATCGGCACGAGCACGCAAAGGATCCACAAGCTTCGCGTCATGTTCTCCTCCGCTCAGTCGTCTGCCCGCACCAGACGCACGCGAAAACGCGCGGCTTTGCCTGCGTAGAGCAGCACTCCGTCCATGAAATCGATGCCCCACGCGGTCGTGGCGTCGGCCGCGAAAGGTGTGCTGGTCCAGTAAGGTGTTCCGTCGGCCGGAACATCGGGGAAGTAGTTCGTATCGATCGCAGGTGTCGTGCGCCCGTGATGCACGATCGACGCGAGCTCGCCCGCGGTCGGCAGACGCCAATCGTGAAAGCCGCAGAGGCCTACCGCGTTCACGGCCTCGACGTAGGCTTGCGTGTTGCAGTCGGAGAGACTGCACACGCCGTTGTCCGCAACGCCCTCGTAGCCGCCGTTCGTCGCGGAGTCCGTCGAGTACCACGAGTACGTGGACGTGCGATCGCGCAGGCTGCCGGGCTCGTCGGGCCCGATTTCCCACAAGAGGCCGGTCACGTTGTCGAGCGTGCACGCCCAGTCGGACTCGGCGGGTCCGAGCGCCGCGTCGGGCGGCAGCGGGATGCCAGCGTGGGAAATTTTCAGGAAGTCGAAGCCCGCGGCCCCGTCGCCCAATTTGCCGAGCTTTCCGGCGCGCGCCTCGGCGTCGCGGCCGGACTGCGCGTCTTGATTCGGATAGGCCGCCAGCACACAGTCGAGCTCGGCCTCCGTCGCATCGGCGCAGAAAACGACGCCACTGTCGTTCAACGCGCCGGTCTTCGCATTCTCGATCTTGCCCGGCAACGTGATCGCTCGCGTCGTGCTCGGCGGAGTCTCTTCGCCGTTCGCGTACGCCGTGACGATGAAGTAGTACGTGGCGCCGTGCGTGAGGCCTTCGACGGTGTGCGGGCTCGTCACGTCCTGTAGCCATACGCCGCCCGCGTAGGCCGCGTAGTTCTCGGGCGTGACATCGGGCTCCTCGGCGTAATAGAGATGATAGCCCTCGGCGCCGGCGACCGGATCCCACGTCGCCGTCACGCTGCCGTGACCGGCCGTCAATGCGAGACCTTCAGGCGCGGTGAAAGCGGGCGATTCTTCGCCGGGAGGCTCTTCCATCGGCGGTTCCTCGGCCGGGGACTCTTCTTCCGGCGTCTCTTCGTCCGGCGGCTCGTCCGTGCCTTCTTCGCTGGGCGTTTCCGCCCCTGGCGGCTCTTCGCTCGGCGGTTCTTCGCTCGGGCCGCTCGGGGCGGGCGAGTTGCCGGCCGGCGGTTCGTCGCCTCCGCCGCCTCCGCAGCCGGTCAGCAAGGCCGCGACGACGGCGACCTTGAGCCACTGCTCGATCGTTGCGGCTTTACGAAATACCGCCGACATGTGGTCTTCCGCTGAAGCTTCGTCGTGTCGTGCTCCGCCCCGAGAGTGTCGGAAGACTAAGGGCGGGCCGCGGGAGCCGGCCATCGAGCGGATCACGCGACGGGTGCGCGTTGCGTGGAATGATTCACAGAATCGAACGTCTAACGCCTTGCGGCGCTTCGTCGGCGTTCTCGCGACGGTAAGGGGTTTACGCGCGCCGGACGGCGGCCGATGCTAGTGCTGTCGCCGTCCGGAGAGCCTTGCGTGCGCCGCGCGATCCACGATGTCTGATCCACGCGAACACACGACGCACGATGCGGGATCGGCGCCGCACCCGCGCCGAGAGCGGTCGCGCGTCCGGATCGCCGCGTCGATCGCGGCGTCGGCGTTTGCGGTCGCGTCGGTTGCGCTCGGTGTCGCAACGTTCGCCTCGCTCGCCCCGCTGCCGCAATCGCTCGACGTGCCGCCCGTGGTCGGTGAGCGCGGCGACGCGTTCGCCGAAGGCATCGGCGAGAAGAGCGCGCCGGTGCGCATCGTGGATCGCCGCGGCGAGACGCTCAGCACGAGCTACGCGGGCGAGTGGAACGTGCACGATCGAGTGGCGCTCCACGACGTGCCGCGTTTTCTGCGCGACGCGTTCGTCGTTGCCGAGGATCGGCGCTTCTACTCGCATCGGGGCGTCGATTGGCTCGCGCGGATCGCGGCGCTCGCGACGAACGTCGCGCATCGAGACACGGTGCGCGGCGCGAGCACGATCACCGAGCAGGTCGTGCGCATGATTCATCCGAGGCCGCGCACGATCTGGAGCCGCTGGGTCGAAGGCTTCGACGCGATGCGTCTCGAGCGGCGGTTCTCGAAGGCGGAGATCCTCGAGTTCTATTTGAATCAGGTGCCGTACGCGTCGAATCGCCGCGGCATCGTGCAGGCGGCTCGGCATTACTTCGCGCGCGATCTCGATACCCTGAGCCGACGCGAGATGTTGACGCTCGCCGTGCTCGTGCGCGCGCCGTCGAGGCTCGATCCGTGGCGTCATCCTCAGGCGGCCGATGCGGCCGTGGCGCGGCTTGCGGATCGGCTGACCGAATACGGCATGCTCGATGCGGCCGAGCGCGAACGCCTGCTCGGGACACCGCTCGAGCTCGCGTCTCCCCGCCTTCCGGTGTTCGCGCCGCATTTCGTGCGCTACGCGCGCCGCGAAGCGGAGCGGCTCGGGCTCGGTTGGACCACGGTCGTGGGCACGCTCGACGGCCGCTTGCAGTCGACCGTGCAACGCTTGCTCGATCGGCGCATCGAGCATTTGTCGACGCGCGGCGCGGCGCACGGCGCGGTGCTCGTTGCCGATCACGTCACGGGCGAGGTGCTCGCGTGGGTCGTCGCCGGGGGCGGCTCGGAGACGCCCGCGACCCACATCGATGCTGTGCTGACGCGGCGTCAGCCGGGCTCGGCGCTCAAGCCTTTGCTCTACGCGCTCGCGTTCGACAGCGGGCTCAATCCCGCGGATATCGTCGTCGACGCGCCGCTGACCGAGATGATGCCCGGCGGGCTGCATAGCTATCGCAACTACAGCGGGCGTTTCTACGGCCCGGTGACGCTGCGCGACGCGCTCGGCAACTCGCTGAACATTCCCGCCGTCAAGGTGCTGCAGCAGATCGGCGCCGCACGCTATCTCGATACGCTGCGTGCGCTCGGCTTCGATTCGTTGACGGAGCATCCCGACTTCTACGGCGATGGGCTTGCGCTCGGGAACGGCGAGGTGTCGCTGCTCGAGCTCGTCGAAGCGTACGCGGCGCTCGCGCGGGGCGGCCTGTATCGGCCGCTCCGCGTGCTGCGCGACGATCCGTCGCCGTCCGCTGCGCGGCCCGTGTTCTCGCCGGAGGCCGCGTCGATCGTCGCCGATATCCTTTCCGATCCCGAAGCCCGTGCGCTCGAGTTCGGACGGGACAGCGTGCTCGCATTCCCGGTGCAGACGGCCGTGAAGACGGGGACGTCGAGCGATTTTCGCGATGCGTGGGCGGTGGGTTTCGATCATCGCCACGTCGTCGGCGTCTGGATCGGCGATCTCGATCAGCGTCCGACCGACGGCATCACCGGCTCGACCGGCCCCGCGCTCGTGCTGCGCGCGGTCTTCGCGGAGCTCACGCGCGCCACGCCGAGCCGGCCGCTCTACGTGAGCCCGAAGCTCGCGCGCCGCACGGTCTGCGTGCCGAATCCCGGCACGCCGGGCGAAGCGTGCGTCGAGCGGCAAGAGTGGTTCATTTCGGAAGACGCCGCGAAGCACACGTCGGCCGGCGTGAACGAGAACGGCGCGGGAAGCTTCGCGGGCAACGTTCTCGAGCCCGCCGCGCGCATACGATTCCGGCAGCCGACGCCGGGGCTCAGGCTCGCGTACGACCCCCGTCTGCCGGCCGACGCGCAGGTCTTCGAGTTTCGACTGGACGGTGTTCTTTCGACCGATCGCGTCGAGTGGACGATCGACGGCGAAAGAGAGGTCGATCGCGGACCGACGCACCTCTGGCCGGTGCGCCGCGGCGAGCACCGGGTCGCGGCGCGCGTGCTGCGCGACGGTGTGCCGATCGCGGACGTCGGCGAGGTGACGTTCGTCGTCAAGTGAGCGTCAGCGCGGCGCGAATTCCGGCGTCAGCTTCCCTGCGTCTTCGCCTTCGAGCTGCTCGATGCGCCGTCGATGTGCCGCGAGATTCGCCTTCCACGCGAGCGCGACGGCGACGAAGAACGCGAGGCCGATCACGAAGAACATCTCGTTGTGGCTCAGGCGTCCCTCGACGGCGCTCATCGCTCCCGCGCCGAACGAGCGTCCGAGGTTCGCCCACGCCATGTAGATCGCGAACTGCGTCGCCGCGACCTTGACCCAGCAAAGGCTCATGCTCGTCGCGATGAAGCTGACGAAGACGCCCTGATAGACGAACGCCTGCAGGAACAGCACGGCCAGCAGGAAGGCGGGCTCCGACCACGCGAGCTCGAGAAGCCCGACGGCGACCGCGAGCGCTCCGTACGCGAGCAACGCGGAGCCGTAAAGGAGCTTCGCGCCGCGTTTGTCGATCCAGAGCCCGACGATGAGTCCCGCTACCGCCGCGATGAAACCGGCCAGCGACGTCCACGAGGAGTAAGCCGTGCTCGCGTAGCCGAGCTGCTGCACGACGACGACGGGGGCCACGGTGATCCAGAAACCGTCGGCGAAGCGGAAAAGGAACGCCACGCCGAGCATCAACAGACTCGCCGGCAAGAATAGCGCTTTCGCGAGATTCGTCGCGATCTCCTTGAAGTTCGTGGCATGAAGCTCGAGCGAGCGCGGCGCCGGCCGGCCTTCGGTCCACGGAAGCACCTTCTCGCCCGGCCGCTCGCGCACCGCGACGCACAAGAGGAGGATCAGCCCGAAACCGAGTGTGAGCATCAGCGCGATGCCGGGCATGCCGAAATGCAGCATGGCGAAGGCGCTGATCGTCGCCGAGCCGCTGATGCCGACCACCTGGCCGAGCGCCATGAACGCGTTCGCGCGGCCGTGCTCCTCGGGCGGCAGCACGTCGATCGCCATGCCGTCGACCGCGACGTCCTGGGCCGCGGCGAAAACGTTCAACAGGAAACAAAGCGTGGTGAGCACCACGAGGTTCTCGAGCCCTTGCGGGAAGAACGCGAACGTGATGCCGATCAGCACGAGGCAAAGCTGCGAGAGCATCACCCATGGTCTTCGACGGCCCATCGCGAGATATGAGAAGCGGTCCATCAACGGGCCCGCGAGCAGCTTGAAGCTCCACGGCAGCGATGCGATGCCGATGAACGAGCCGATCGCGCCGGCCGAGACGCCTTGCTCGGCGAGATAGGCGGGCAGGGCGGTGGAGACGAGGCCGAACGGCAGCCCCTGCGCGACGTAGAGCACCGTGAACGAGAACAGCCGCAGCGGCCGGCTCTCCGTCAGGATCAGCCGCATCGATGAAATTTCCCTCCGGTTCGCCGGCGCTCGGCGGACGCCGCCCGGCCTCACTTTACTCCATCGGCAGGCGACGCGGCGAGGGGCGACGCGGCCGGCTCCGCCGGCCCAGCGCTCGTGCAGGGCCGATTTGAGAGATCCGTCCGCTTATGGGTAGACTGCGACGGCGGTTCTTTTCGGGGGGAAACCATCGTGGACGTCACGAGACGCACTCTCATGCAAACGGCAGCCGCTTCTGCGCTCGCGGCCGTATCGGTCGGCGCGCGCGCGCAGATGGGCGAGCCGCGCGGCGCGGGCGAGGCGCGCGTCGAGCGCGATATCGTCTTCGGCAAGGGTGGGGACAAGGACCTTCTGCTCGACGTCTATCATCCCGTCGAGGGCGTGACGTCGAAACGCACTGCGATCATCCATCTCTTCGGCGGCGCATTTCGCGTCGGCAACAAATCCGCGCAGTACGTCGTGAACCATGCGCAGGCGCTCGCGCGGCTCGGCTACACGAGCGTGTCCGCGACGTATCGTTTGCAAAGCGAAGCGTTGTGGCCGGCGCAGATTCACGACACGAAGGCCGCGATCCGCTGGACGCGCGCGAACGCCAATCGTCTCGGCGTCGAAAGCGACCGGATCGTGATCGCCGGCTACTCGGCGGGCGGTATGCTCGCATTGCTCGCGGCCGGCACGAACGGCGTTGCGGAATTCGAAGGCGACGGCGGCAATGCCGGCGTGAGCTCCGACGTGCAGGCGTGCGTTGGCGTCTATCCCGCGACGGGCGGACCGATCACGCGCGGGCTGTTCCCGGAGGGGCTGTCGGACGCCGAGGTCGCGAAAGCGATCGAGTCCGTGTCGCCGACAACCTATATCAGCGAGCGCTTCGCGCCGACGATCCTGATCCACGGCACCGACGACGGCACGATTCCCGTCTCGTCGAGCATCGAGTTCTTCAACCGCCTCAAGGAGCACGGCGTGCCGGCGGCGCTAACGCTGATCCAGGGCGCGGATCACGTGTTCGACAACACCGAGCTCGACGCGGTCGATCTGATGGCGCGGTCGGTCGACTTGTTCTTGAATCGGCTGCTCGTCGAGAAGAAGCCGTATCCGCGCTTCCGGCCGGGCGGCTGACGGACGAAGAAGAACGGCAACTCCACGAGGGGGAACGGCCATGCGCAGCTCGAAGGCAGCGGTGCTAGCGGCGCTCGTCGCGTTCTCGTCGGGCGCGGCGGCGCAGGAATGCGACCGTGCCTGCATCCTGCAGATCACCGATCAGTATCTTGCGGCGATCGTGATCGGGCCCGAGGGTGAGATGCACGAGATCGAAGCGGTCGGTTTCAGGGCACCGTATAACTCGCCGACGGGCTGGGAGTGAGAAAACGAGGGGCCGACCCGCTAGGATCAGCCCCTCTGCTTTTCGATTTCGCCTCCGCCGGCTGCTCGAGCGTTCGCGCGAGCAGCGCGCCCGGGAGGCGCGGCCAGAGCCCCGTGCGTGCTCCGAGCTGCCCCGACGGCTTACCTGCCGGTCTCGGGCGAACGGCTGCCGAATTGGACCGTCTTGCCGTTCACCGTGAACCCGAGAATGTAGCCGCCGTCCTCGCCGTCGTTGCGCGGCCCGTACACAAGCGTGATCTTGTCGCCCGGCTTGGCCAGCCCGCGCGTGTAGCCCGAGCGATAGAAGTGGCTCGCGCTATGCCCCTCGAACTCGACGTCGCGCGTGCCGCGTTTCTCGTCGGTGATCTCGACGATCGCGATCGTGTGCGGGTTCGTGACGTTGAACTCCTTGATGATGCCCTCGACGGTCACGGGCTCCCGCAAGTTGAACTGCGCGGCGGAATGGTGTGCCGAAGCGGCGAACGCGCACAACGCGAGCGCCGGCGCTCCGACCGCGGTGACGATGCTCTTCAAGATTCTCGACATGGAGCTTCCTCCGGTTGCTGTGCGCGAACGGCCATGCGCGCCGCGCAGGATCATTCCTTCGCCTCGCGAGCCTTGTAGACGTCGCTCATCCTCGCGGTGATCGGCTCTCCCGCCTCGAGCTGGGCACGGCGCATCTCGAGGAGCTCGTACCAGAGCTCGTCCTGGCAGCCGTACGGGATGATGAATCCGTCGTGGGGCTCGTATTTGTGCTCGATGCGAACCGGCTCCGTGTAGTAGACGGGGTCCGTGATCGTCGCTTGGTACGTAAGAACCTTCTTCCCGTTCGCGTCCTCGGACAACGAGAAGCGCTCGTCGATCACGGCCTGGTCGCTGAAGGGAACCGATTGGTCCAGGCCGTCCAGGAGATCGGTGGTGCGGACGACGAGCACGTCGCCTTCCCAATGTCCCTCCGAATAGCCGGCCTTGCTCGGCAGGCGCAGCTCCGGCGGCACCTGCCGATCGCCGATATAGATGCGGCGGACCTCGTTGTTGACCTCGTAGATGATCGTGAGCTGGTCCGGCTTCTGGATGAACTCGATCGGATAGAACCCGGGCAGCCCCATCATCGCCGGCACACCGTAGTCGGCGCAGTGCGCGCCGCCGTTCAGCCGCTCGGGGCCGATCAGCTTCTGGTATTCCTCGACCCGCCGCCGGCCCTCGGCGGTCAGCGGCAGATTCATCCGCGGGCCGCCGAATCCGGACGTCCGCGCGCCCCCGGTATAGGTCGTCCAGATGCCGGTGAAATCCGGTGGCTCGCGTTCGGCCGCCGATACGGCCGCCGAGGCCAGTAGCGCCGCCGCCGCGGGCGCGAGTTTCCGGATCTGTGGTATTCGCGGCATGTCCAAAATCCCCCTCGTGTCAGGACTCGCTCGGTCGCTCGACGGGCATAAGAGTACCGCCAAAATCGGCGGCCGTGTCGTCCCGAGTTTGAACTTTTGTCGGGACCGCCGCGCGTCGACGTGCCCGGCGGGTGTGGCGATATCGGCCTTCACGGAACCGCTCGGGGGAATCTCTGTGCCGCGCCGCTGAAGGCGGTCGTCGTGCCATCGTGTCGTTGCGAGGCCGTGTGCCGCCAGGGACGGCGCCACACGAGCCCACAGGGACGTGCTCGCGGCGTGCCTCGCGAAGACACGATGGCGCGACGACCGTCCACCGCCGCGCCCGGCCGGATCAGGCAGTCGTCGGTGCCGGCGCGTCCTCGCTGACGGAGGCGCGGGCCGACTTGGCGGCCGCGCGGGTCCGGACGGAGTAGAGCTGGTAGGCGCTGCGGATCAACGGCTTCGCGACGTTGCGCACCGGCACGCCGCCCGGCGTGATGCCGCGCTCGGCGCCGTGGTGCGCGTGCCCGTGCAGCGCGAGGTCGCAGTCGGCCTCGTCGATCGCCTCGCCGAGCAGGTGGGAACCGAGGAAGGGATAGATCTCGAGCTTCTCGCCGAGGAGCGTATCTTTCGTCGGCGCGTAATGGGTCAGCGCGACGCGGACATCGCACTGCATGCTCTTCAACGCGTGCAGAAGCTGCCGCGCCGTATCTTTCGTGTGACGGATGAACGCCTTCATCTCGAGCTCGCCGAACTCCGAGCCGCACGCTCCGGCGAAACCGCCGCCGAAACCCTTGACGCCGGCGATGCCGATGCGCCGGCCGGCGATCTCGAGCACGACGCTCTCGCCCTCGAGCACGATCACGCCGGCGCGCTCGAGATCCGCGCGGATCGCGTCCTGCGCGTCCTGGTGATAGTCGTGGTTGCCGAGCACGGCGACCGTCGGCACGTCGACGTCGGCGAGCTCCTCGGCGATCAGCTTCCCTTCGTCGCGCGAGCCGTGCTGCGTCAAGTCTCCGGCGATCAGGAGCACGTCGGCATGCTCGCGCAGCGACACGAGGCTTCTTCTCAGCTCACCGCGCATGTCGAGGCCGATGTGCACGTCCCCGACGGCGGCGAGGCGGACTAGCCCAGCGTCTCCGGCTTCCCCGGTTCGTCGTACTTCGCGATCCATAGCTCGTCGACAAGCTCGATATCCGGGGGCAGCACCTCGCTGACCACCTCTCTCGCCGCTTGCTTGCGTTCTTCCGAGTTGACCTCGCCGATGATGAAAGCCTTGCCTCCGGATACTTTGATCGTGATGTCGAGGACGTTCGTGCGCGGATCCGTCGCGAGCGCTTCGCGGATACGACCGACCAGATGCTTCGGCTCCATTCCGCTCGATCCTCGAAGCCTTCAGCTTTCGTAGATCTGCCTATACAGCTCGCGCACGACGTAATTCGGAACGTTGATATCGAGCGAATGCGCGTAGACGAGCAGGCTCAGGACGCGCCGCGGCGCACGGCGTGCGCGCCTCAGGAGATAGTCCCAGTCGAGATCGTTGACGCCGATGACGCCGAGGGCGTCGTGCCAGTGCCTCGGTCCGCGCTCGTCGTGCACCGCCGCCTTGATCACGAGCAGATCCTCGGGCGCGATCAGGCGCAGCCGATGGCCGAGGAACTGCCGCTCGACGGAGCGCGCGAGCATCTCGTCGTCGAGATAGAAGCCGCCGGTCGAATGGAAGATCACGTCGACCATCACGCTTTGCTTGAAGGCCTTGAAGAGCCACGCGGGATCCGTGCGCTCGGTCTCGAAGCTCGCGTCGGCGAGCGCGTCGAGCGCCGCGTCGGCGCCGCTCGGACGGACGAAAACGTCGATGTCGTGCGTCCACCGCGGCCGGCCGAGGCCGGTCGACGCGATGCCGCCCATCAGCACGTAGTCGACACCCCCCCGATCGAGCGCCGCGACGACCTCGCCGAGCACCTGCGCGAAGACGCCGTTCTCCGTGCAGCGGAGGTGTTCCTCGATGTCGGAGTCCCAGTGCGCGAGGCGCTCGAGCGGGATGCCGACGGCATGCTTGCGTTCCATCACCCGGGCCCGTGCAAGCCCCGTGCCGGCGGCACAAAGAATTTTGATACGGCGGCAAAAAGGGGCCCGAGGCGGCCGGCCCCGTTCGATGAAGGGGGCGACGTCCGCCTCGGAAACGCCCCGCCCCCCGTCGAGGCGGTTTCAGATCACGGATTCTTCAAGAGCAATTTCGCCGGATTCTCCTGGCCGGCCGTGAACCGGTGCGGAATGCCTTCGTTGTAGATTCTGTGCAGCTTGAAGAACCACTCGCCGTCGATCTTTACGAACTCGTCGTACCACGTGCCGAACAGCATCCACTCGACCTTGGCCCGATCGGCGTTGTTGTTGAACTGGATCCAGTACGTGATCGCGCGCGCCGTGTCGCCTTCGACCTCGATGACCTGATTCGTGATCAGGTGGCGGACAGTCGACGGCCACTCCCGTCCGTCGGGCGTCTCCACCGGAGTCGCGTCGCGCGTGAAGTCGTAAGTGCGGCTCGCCATGAACTCGCGGATCGCTTCGCGGCCTTCGACTTTGCCTCGCGCCCAGTCGAGCACGCCGTCCTCGGCGAACACGGCCGCATAGCCGTCCGCGTCGAAATAGTCCAAAGCGAGCACGTAGCGGGCCTGAAGGTCCATGATCGCGGCGCGGTCGTCGGCATAGCCTTCGGGGTAGCGGGTGGCGTTGGCGCACGAGGCGGCCAGCCAGAGCGAGACGAGGCTGAGCGCGGCAGTCCAGAGCTTGTTCTTCATCGGCTTCATCTCCCCACGCAGGCAGGTCAGCGGCTCCGAGCATAAACGAAGTCGCCGGGATTCGAGAGCGGTCGAAGCGCCGCTATAGCGCCTTGCGGAAGCAAATCTGCCGCTCGACCTCCTCGAAGCCGAGCGCAAGGTGCGCGCGAAGGCTCGCGTCGTTGTCGAGGGTCGTGTCGCTCGCGATCTCTTCGAGCCCCCGCGCTCTCGCCCAGTCCTCGGCCGTCCGCACGAGACGGGCCCCGAGACCCTGCCGGCGCACGTCGGGATCGACGTACCAGCCTTCGAGAAACGCGACCGGCGTCGTCACGCAGCCTTCGGCGTAGTTGCGCAGGCCGATCTCGACGAAGCCGGCGAGGCGGCCGTCGCCGCGGTCCGCGACGAATACCGCGACGCCGACCCGGTGCGTCCCGCGCTCCGCATTGTCGAGCCACTCGTCGATCTCCTCCGGATCGGCGTCGGGATAAAGCTTCGAGCGCATGCGCACCCATTCGTCGCGATCGGCGCGTGTCACGGATCGGATATGCATCGAGGTCCTTCCGCGTGTCGAGGCATCGCTGCGCCATTAGATCGCTTCCGGCATTCGGGTGAAAGCGGCATGTGAAAGCGTGCTCGGCCTGCCCGTCGGGGCGATAATGCACGGCTTCGCGTGCGTTCTTCGTTACACGGCAATAAGCGTCATGAGCACGACTCGTTCGAATCCGGTTCTTGCGTACTACGACAAAGCGTTTCTCGACAGCGACGACGGCAGACCGCTGCGCATCCTCGCCGAATATCTGCAGCCGCTTCAGGCGTTTCGGCGCGAACGGATTCAGGAGACCGTCGTCTTCTTCGGTTCGGCGCGGCTGCGCGAGGACGGTCCGCTCGGTCGCTACTACGCGGATGCGCGAGAGCTCGCGCGGGGCCTCACCGAGTGGGCATTGTCGCTGAATCGGGATCCCGTGCCTTTCGTCGTCTGCACCGGCGGCGGCGGCGGCATCATGGAGGCTGCCAATCGGGGCGCTTCCGACGCCGGCGGGCGGACGATCGGGCTCAACATCGGCCTACCTTACGAGCAGCGGCCGAATCCCTACATCACGCCGGGCCTGAGCTTCGAATTTCATTACTTCTTCATGCGCAAGCTCTGGTTCGCGTATCTCGCGTGCGCGATGGTGGCGTTCCCCGGCGGGTTCGGCACGCTCGACGAGGTGTGCGAGATCCTGATGCTCTCTCAGACGCGAAAGCTCTCGAGACGCATCCCGGTGCTGCTCTATGGCGAAAGCTATTGGCGCGAGATCGTCGATTTCGAGGCCCTCGCGCGTTACGGCATGATCGAGGAGGGTGACCTCCAGCTGTTCGAGTACGTCGACACGCCCGCCGCGGCGCTCGAGAAGCTCAAGGGGTGGCTGGCGCAGGAGCTCGAGTATCCGCTGCCCGCGTTCGCGAAGACGGTGACGCCTGAACGTTGAGCGGCGGCCGAACGGCGAGGCGGGCTCGTTTCATTGCGCGGAATCGAGCCCGTCGCGATACGGAATCACGCCGTGCGTGACGCGACGCTTGATCTTCCATTCGCCGTTCTCGCGCACGAAGTCGTCCTCGTATCGTCCGGCGAGCGAAACGACCGGCCGGTTGTCCGGCGAGGCGGTGAAGAACAAATAGCGGGAACGGGCCTTCGCGGTGTCGCCGTCGACGTCGATGACCACGGTCGTCATCAGGTGGAAGCTCGATTTGTTGACGAATCCTTCCTCCGGCCGTCCGAGGTTGTCGACGAGCATCTGCTGAATCGCGGCAGGCCCCTTGACGTGCCCGAAGCCCCCGATCCATTCGCCGTAGCTCGCGAACAGCGAGGCGTACCCCGCATAGTCGCGCGCGTCGAGATATTCGCCGTAGCGGACGATGATCTCGCGGATCGCCTTCTCGTCTTCGAGCTCCCGTACACGCTGCGTAAGCTCCGCGACCGAAGGGTCGGTCGGCGTGCAGGCGGCGAGCGCTAGCGCCAGGGCCAAGAGCGCGCAAGGGCGAACGTGCATCATGTCATCCTCCGCGAAGCGGACGTGGGGCCGGCTCGACCGGGCATTCTAGCGATCGCGCGCCGATTGCGACCGGTCCGGCTTCGAGCCGGACCGGTCTTTCGCCTTCGATCAGAACTGGCGACGCACGCTGACCGCGGCCTCCCTGGGTCGGCCCGGCTGGCCGGTCCAGTACCACACGTTGCCGAACTTGTTGACGTAGTACAGCTCGTCGGTGAGGTTCGTGCCCTCGAGCGCGAGCGACCAGTTTCCGTCCGGCGTGTCGTACACGATCCTCGCGTTGACCAGCGTATAGTCGTCGACTCTTCCGTTCGGGTCGCAAGCGAAGTTGCCGCAGTAGCCCGGCGTGTAGTACACGTCGACCCGCGGCGTCAGCGTGCCGGCATTGCCGAGGGTGAACACGTGCTGCAGGCCGACGCTCCACTTCCGCTTGCCGATACCGGGCCGGCTAGCGCCTTCGATGACGTCGTTCGTCAGGTACTGCGGCGCGCCGAACTCGAAGTCGAAATAGCTGAGCGAGGCGTCGATGCTGAAGCCCATGCCCGGACGGATGACCGCTTCGAGCTCGTAACCGGTGACGTCCGCGTCCGCGAGGTTCAAATACTGACCGCACAGCCCCGGAATGCCTCCCTGATCGGCCGGCAGCGGCAGGCCGTCGGCGCCCACGCACACCTGCGGAATGCCCTGGTAGCCCTTGTAGTCCATCTGGAAGATCGTGCCGTTCAAGCGGACCACGCGGTCGAGCAGATCCAGCTTGAAGCCGACTTCGTAAGAGTCGAGCTCCTCGGGACCGAACGGACGGATCTGGTGGTAGCTGTACGGCCTCGGCGAGATGCCTCCCGCCTTGTGTCCCGTCGCGAACTGCGCGTAGACCATCGCGTCGTCGGATAACCTGTACGACAGCGCGGCGCGGTAGTCGGTGACCGTATCCTGATACGTGCCCGTCCAGCCGGTGAGCGGATTGCTCGGGTTGCTGAGCGGGAGGTAGTCGCCCCTGCCGTCCGGATTCAGCCGACCGAACGTGTAGTCCTTTTGCTCGTCCGTGACGCGGATGCCGCCTTCGAGCGTGAGCGCGTCGGTGATGTCCCACGCGGCGTTCGCGAAAGCGGCGAGCACCTCCATGTCGGACGTATCGTCGTTGAGGAACGAGAACGTCGACTGACCCGGCGGACCGAATCCCGAGAACGGCGTATGGATGCGCGACAGCGGCCGGGTCTTCGCCTCGTAGTAGATGCCGCCGACGGTGAAATGCACGGTGCCGTCGACGAGATTGCCGGTCACGCGGAACTCCTGGCTCAACTGCTCGTGCTCGAACCAGTCCGTGCTCTGGATGAAAACGACCGGCGAGGCGTCGTTGTCGTGGCCGCTCAGCGTGTCGTACGTGCGGTAACCGGTGATCGACTTGAAGCTGAAGTTGTCGCTGAAGTCGTAATCGATCGTCGCCGAGAGGCCCCAAGCCTCGACCTGCGAGCCGTTCTGCGCGATATAGGGGCCGTTGGACGGCCCGGGCACCGCGTTCTGCGGCGGGGGCGCGAGATCGATCGCCCGATAGGTCACGCCCGGATCGTAGAAGTTCGCGTAGCTCGCGTAAGGGTCGTTCAGCTTCGAATCCGGGCGGCGATACTGACCGTACGGCACGAAGCGATCGTCGTAGGCGACGCCCTGATACTCCACGCTGATGCCGGAACGATCTTGCGGGTTCGCCGTGCCCTTGCTCGCCGATTCGGCGCTCGCGAGCAACACCGAGGCCTGGGTGTTCGAGTTGTCCTTCGTGTAGTCGCCGAAAATGTTCACCTCGAGCCGACCGCCCTCGGGCACGATCCGCAGGGCGCCGCGGACGGCGTACATTTGCTGATTGCCGAGCTCCCCGGCCTTGCAGTCGCCGCTTTGGGTCAACGTGGGAATCGCGCCGGAGACGACGTCCGGGTCGTCCGGGTTCACGCAGGCGTAGTTGTACAGCGTCACGTGACCGTCGCGGTTGCGCGTGACTCCGGTGACGCGGGCGAACACTTTGTCCGGCACCACCGTGAAGTCGGCGCTCGCCTTCAGGTCGCGTCTGCCGAACGTGCCGATCGTCGTCTCGATGTGACCGCCTTCGGTCCCGGTTCCGGGCTTGCGCGAGTAAAGCTTGATCGAGCCGCCCTGCGAGTTCATGCCGGACAGCGTGCCTTGAGGACCGCGCAGGACCTCGACGCGCTCGAGATCGAGCAAGTCGAAAGCCGATGCCGTCACCGTGCCGAAATAGATGTCGTCGATATAAATGCCGACGCCCGGCTCGACGGACGGGCTTTGATCCGACTGACCTACGCCGCGGATGAACGCGCGCATCGACGCGCCCTGGCCCGACGGGTTCTGCTGCAGCCAGACGTTCGGCACTTGCGCCGAGATCTCCCTGATGTTCGTCTGTCCGCGCGCCTCGAGCATGTCGCCGCTGATCGCGGTGATCGACAGCGGAATCTCCTGAACGTTCTGCTCTCGCATCTGCGCGGTAACGACGACTTCTTCGATCGACGAATCGCCGGCGCGGGCACCTTCTTGCGCCGCGGCCTTGCCGGCGAGCGCCGAGATGGCCGCGAGGCAGGATGCCGAGATCAGCGTACGCTGCATGGAAAAGGGAACGCGGCGTCGCTTGTATCGAACCATGCGGATTCTCCTCCGTGATGCTTTCGCGTTGCTTCTCGCCCGAGCCGGATCTTGTGATAACGGGTTGGGGCCGCTTTGCCGGCATTCCGCCGTGACGAAGCGTCCGGCGATTTCGGACGTCAGTCCCCAAGTGCGCAAGGAGCGATGATCTTGCATCAAAGAAACAGCGACGGACAACATCCTTCGCGCACGCAAGCTGACGTGTGGTCGTCATCGGGAAAAGGTCGAAGATTTTCGCTTCGAGCGATTCGAGGCGCGCGCGAAGTTTCTTCCGCGTCGGTAAACTGTGCTCGATTGCAGTGCCGGATAGGTTCGACGATTCTTTTTCCCGGCGCCGAGCGGCCTGGCGGCGTTTCGGCGAGCCGTGCGATTATCGCGGAGACGGGTGGAGCGGCGTGCCCATGACGCTTCGCCGAGGAGGCACACGATGCCCACGTTGACGATCGAGAAAAAGAACATCGCCGCGCAGCCGATCCTTTATTGTCGTCGGCGATGCACGCGATCCGAGCTGCCGGGCGTGATCGGCGAGTGCCTCGGCGCCGTTTACGGTTACGCGCAGAAAGCGGGATTCGCGATCGCGGGTAAGCCATTCGTGCGCTACGCGGAGATGACGCCCGGCTCGCTCACGATCGAGGGCGGCTGTCCGCTTGACGCTCCCGCCCCGGGGGCCGGCGACATTCAGGCCGGGTTCCTGCACGGCGGCGACGTTTGCGTCGCCGTGCACGCCGGATCGTACGAGTCGCTGCACGAGACTTACGCGAACATGGAGAAATGGATGCGGTCGAACGGCTGCAGGCCGGGCGGCGCGGCGTGGGAGTCCTACGTGACGGACCCGGCCGAGCATCCGAACCCGGCCGACTGGCGGACCGAGGTGTATTGGCCGCTCGCCGACTGATCTTGCACTGACTCGCCCGCGGCGGTGCGTATTCAAGACGGCGCCGCACGGCACGCTGCGCCAGATGTGAAGCGTGCCGCGCGGCGAGAGACGAACCGCGTCAGCCGGCCACCTTCGGAAGCTTCTTCATCGATTCCGCGATGGCTTCCTCGGGATAGTCGTAGTCCTCGAGCTGGCCGGCGAAGTACTTGTCGTACGCCGACATGTCGAAGTGACCGTGCCCGGATAGATTGAAGAGGATGACGCGCGGCTCGTTGGCCTCTTTCGCCGCGAGCGCCTCGTCGATCGCGACGCGGATGGAGTGCGCCGACTCGGGCGCGGGGATGATGCCCTCGGTGCGCGCGAACTGCACGCCCGCCTCGAACGTCGCGAGCTGCGGCACCGCGACCGCCTCGATCAGTTTCTCGTGATAGAGCTGCGAGACGAGCGGCGAGTCGCCGTGATAGCGCAAGCCGCCCGCGTGAATGCCGGGCGGGATGAAGTCGTGGCCGAGCGTATACATCTTCATCAGCGGCGTGTAGCCCGCGACGTCGCCGAAGTCGTACGCGTAAACGCCCTTCGTGAGCGTCGGGCACGACGTCGGCTCGACCGCGACGAGACGCACCTTCTTCCCGGCCGCCTTGTCGGCGAAGAACGGAAACGCGATGCCGCCGAAGTTCGAGCCGCCGCCGCACGAGGCGATCACGACGTCCGGATAGACGCCGACCTTCTCCATCTGTTTCTTCGCCTCGAGGCCGATCACGGTCTGGTGCAGTAACACATGGTTCAGCACGGAGCCGAGCGCGTAGTTCGTGTCCTTGCGGCTCGCGGCCTCTTCGACCGCCTCGGAGATCGCGATGCCGAGCGAGCCCGAGCTCGTCGGATCCGAGGCGAGGACCTTGCGGCCGGCCTCGGTGACGTTCGTGGGGCTCGCGAGCACCTCGGCGCCCCACGCCTGCATCATCGAGCGACGGTACGGCTTCTGCTCGTAGCTGACCTTGACCATGAACACGCGCACGTCGAGACCGAACATGCGGCCGGCGAGCGCGAGCGACGAGCCCCACTGACCGGCGCCGGTCTCGGTCGTGAGGCGCCGGATGCCGGCCTCGCGGTTGTAGTACGCCTGGACCACGGCGGTGTTCGGTTTGTGCGATCCCGCCGGGCTCACGCCTTCGTACTTGTAGAAGATCTTCGCCGGCGTCCCGAGCGCCGCCTCGAGGCGGTGCGCGCGATAAAGCGGTGTCGGCCGCCACAGGCGATATACCTCGCGCACCGGCTCCGGAATGCGGATCCAGCGCTCGCCCGATACTTCCTGCTGGATCAGCGTCTCCGGAAAGATCGCCGTCAGCGCGTCCGGCTGCACGGGCTTGCCGTCCGGCCCGAGGGGCGGCGTGGGCGGATTCGGCATATCCGCAACCACGTTGTACCAATGGGTCGGGATATCGGATTCGTCGAGAAGGATCTTGGTCTGGCTCACAGCTGCTCCGGTTCGCGGATATCGACGCGAAAGAATCGAAGTATAGCCGGGCGAAGACGCCGGGCCATTGAGGAGAACCAACCCGTCCGTCTGAGGCCCTTCAGCGCCGCAATAGCCTCGGCCTGCCTCGCGCAGGCTGAGGACGGCCGCGGCGTCGAAAAAGTGCGAGCACAGCTCGAAGAGCTGTTCACCAAGAACAAGGAAGCCGTTGATTACATCGTCAACCACGCTGAGTCGATGCGTGGGCGTCTACGAGGTCGTGGCCCGTTGCAAGAAACCGAAGGCAAACCGGCCAACGCAGAGAACGCCCGCGGCTTTGCTCGTGGCTCTTCTCGAGGATGCCGACGTCCGTTCCGACCCGCCGCCGCGCGTGTCCAGCAGGCGTTCACCGGCGAAGTTCCTCGACGATGATGCTCGGACCGGTTCTCGCCGGCGCACAGGGCTTTTCTACGACACG
>Ga0207873_1000438_pt1 | contig 45907 bp, 32 predicted proteins | sample BGWIniCompost_FD_187373 | JGI IMG/M metagenome (GOLD analysis project Ga0207873, IMG submission 187373) | Cellulose adapted compost microbial communities from Newby Island Compost Facility, Milpitas, CA, USA - BGW Initial Compost (SPAdes)... ...
TGTACAACCGCACCGCCTACTACCTGGACAACGCCAGCGACGTCAGGGCGGTCTTCGGCTTCATCGCCAACGAGATGTACTCCCGCCTGTACCTGCGCAGCAGCGCCGGCGAGTGGCGCATGGTGCACGACGGCAACATCACCCGCGGCGGCGTCGGGGTGGCCGGCTTCAGCCGTGACAACCGCTACGTCTACCTGATCGAGGAGCGCAATGACGGCCCCGACCGGCTGGTGGCGGTGGACCTGGACGACTTCGAGCGCAAGCAGGTGCTGCGCGATCCGCGCGTGGACATCGACGACACCCTGTACTCGCCGGTGCATGGCGGCCTGATCGCGGCCGTGCACCTGGACGGCAAGCCCAGGGTCGAGTACGTGGATCCGGAGGACCGGCACTCGGTGGAGCTGCAGAAGCTGTCCCGCGCCTTCCCGGGCTCCTACGTCTTCCCCACCTCCTACACCCGTGACGGCAACCTGGGGCTCTACGTGGTCAGTTCCGACCGGAACTCCGGCGAGTACTACCTGGTGGACCACGCCCGGGGGAAGGCGCAGTTCATCGCCGCCAAGAGCGAAAAGCTGGATCCCGAGCTGATGTCGCCGATGCAGCCGGTCCGTTTCAAGGCCCGGGACGGCCTGGAGCTGGAAGCCTTCCTGACCGTGCCGATCAGCTGGCAGGGCAAGTCGCCGGGCCCGCTGGTGGTGATGCCGCATGGCGGCCCGATCGGCGTCTACGACGCCTGGGGCTTCGATCCCGAGATCCAGATGCTGGCCAGCCGCGGCTATGCCGTGCTGCAGGTGAACTTCCGCGGATCGGGCAACTATGGCCGGCCCTTCCGCGAAGCCGGCCACCGCGAGTGGGGCCGGAAAATGCAGGACGACCTGACCGACGCCACCCGCTGGGCGATCGCGCAGGGCATCACCGCGCCCGGCCGGATCTGCCTCTACGGCGCCAGCTACGGCGCCTACGCCGGGATGATGGGACTGGCGCGCGAGCCGGACCTGTATGCCTGCGGCATCGGCAACGTCGGCGTGTACGACCTGGACCAGCTCTATCGCGAGGAAACCGTCGGTACCCGCTACAGCCGTACCTACATGGACATGATCCTGGGCGGCAGCGGCCTGGAGGAGATCTCGGCGACCAACAACGCCCGCTCCATCCGGGCGCCCGTGCTGCTTGGCGCCGGCGGCGACGACCGGGTCGCGCCGCCCGGCCACACCCGCGCCATGATCCGCGCGCTCAAGTCGGCCCGGGTGCCGGTGGAGTCGGTGATCTACGCCAACGAGGGCCACGGCTACTACGACAAGGACAACCGCCTGGACTGGGCCAGGAGGGTGCTGGCCCTGCTGGACCGGACCATCGGCCAGGGCCGGCCGCAGGGCTAGCAGGGCCGGCGCCGGCCGGGTTCCGGTCCCGGGCCGCGGGCCCGGGGGCTGGGCCCTGCCGGGGCGCTGCTATACTGCCGCCAAGCTCCGGCTGGGGCGTCGCGCTCTCCAAGGAAAATCAGTTACTTGGAGTGTTCCGCGACCGGCCCGGAGAGACCCCATGAACCCATCAGCGGGGCGTGAGCAACGCCCCGTGGCCGGCGCCCTTGGCCCGGCCGCCCGGAAAACCGACGCATGCGCCTTTCCACGATCAAGCTCGCCGGCTTCAAGTCCTTCGTCGACCCGACCGTGCTGCACCTGCCGACCAACATGACCGGCATCGTCGGTCCGAACGGTTGCGGCAAGTCGAACATCATCGACGCGGTGCGCTGGGTCATGGGCGAAAGCTCGGCCAGCCGCCTGCGCGGCGATTCGCTCACCGACGTGATCTTCTCCGGCAGCTCGGCGCGCAAGCCGGTCAGCCAGGCCACGGTCGAGCTGATCTTCGACAACAGCGACGGCGCCATCGGCGGCGAGTACGCGCGCTTCAACGAGATCTCGGTCAAGCGCACCGTCAGCCGCGACGGCCAGAGCAACTACTACCTCAACGGCGCCCGCTGCCGCCGTCGCGACATCACCGATCTCTTCCTCGGCACCGGCCTGGGCCCGCGCAGCTACTCGATCATCGAGCAGGGCATGATCAGCCAGATCATCGAGGCCAGGCCCGAGGACCTGCGCGTCTACCTGGAGGAGGCCGCCGGCATCTCCAAGTACAAGGAGCGCCGCAAGGAGACCGAGACCCGCATCCGCCACACCCGCGAGAACCTGGACCGCCTCAACGACCTGCGCGAGGAAGTGGACAAGCAGCTCGAGCACCTCAAGCGCCAGGCCCGCGCCGCGGAGCAGTACCAGGCCCTGCAGGCCGAGCGCGCGGTCAAGGACGCCCAGCTCAAGGCGCTGGAGTACAAGCGCCACGATGCCGAGCTCAAGACCCTGCGCGACGCCCTGACCCAGGACGAGATCAGGCTGCAGGCCGTGCTGGCCGAGCAGCGCAAGGCCGAGGCGCAGATCGAGGAATGCCGCGCCCGCCACGTCACCGCTTCCGAGGCCCTGGGCAAGGCCCAGGCCGAGGTCTACCGCATCGGTGGCGAGCTGGCCCGCATCGAGCAGCAGATCCAGCACCAGAAGGAACTGCGCCAGCGCCTGGAGAAGGCCCGCGCCGAGGCCGACGCCGCCTTCGCCGAGGTCGGCGAGCACATCAGCGGCGACGAGCGCCAGCTGGCCGAACTGCACAATGCCATCGCCGCCGACGAGCCGCGCCTGGCCGAGCTGCAGGCCCAGGACGCCGCCCGCCAGGAAGCGCTGCGCGCCGCCGAGGCCGCGCTGCAGGACTGGCAGCAGCGCTGGGACGCCTACGCCCGCGCCCAGTCCGAGGCCGCGCGCTGGGCCGAGGTCGAGCGCACCAAGATCGAATACCTGGAAAAGCAGGCGCTGGAAGCCGGCCGCCGCCGCGAGGCGCTGGCCGCCGAGCGCAGCGGCCTGGATACCGCCGCCATCGTGTCGGCGCTGGAAGAGATGCGCAGCCAGCACGACCAGCAGAAGGCCGGCCTCGATGGCCTGGCCAGCGAGCTGGAACAGCGCAAGGCCGCCCTGACCGCGCTGCAGGAGCAGCAGCGGCAGCAGCAGGCCGAGCTGGCCGAGGTGCGCAAGCAGGGCCAGGCCGCGCGCGGCCGCCTGGCTTCGCTGGAAGCCCTGCAGCACGCCGCCCTGGGCCAGGAGAAGAACGCCGCCCTGGACTGGCTGAAGGCCCAGGGCCTGGACGGCCGGACCCGCCTGGGCGAAGCCCTGGAAGTGGAGCCGGGCTGGGAGACCGCCGTCGAAACCGTGCTCGGCAGCCTGCTGGAAGCGGTGACGGTGGACGCGCCGAACGATTACCTCGAGGCCCTGGCCGGCCTGGCCCAGGGCCGCGTCGCCCTGGTCGGCGCCGCCCGCGGCGGCTTCGAGGCGCCGGCCGGCTCCCTGGCGGCGAAGGTGCAGGGCCCCGACGCCGTGCGCCGCCTGCTGGCGCGCGTGCGCGCCGTCGAGGACGTCGCCGCCGCCCGTTCGCTCAGCCTGGGCGAGGGCGAGGCCGCCGTCACCCGCGCCGGCGAGTGGCTGGGCCAGGGCTGGCTGCGCGCCATCCGCAGCGGCGAGGCGCAGCAGGGCGCCCTGGCCCGCGAACGCGAGATCCAGGGCCTGCGCGCGGAGATCGACGCGCTGGCTCGGCGCGAACAGGAACTCAACGAATCCCTCGCCGGCCTGCGCGACCGCCTGCTCGAGGCCGAGCAGCATCGTGAGGACGCGCAGCGCAGCCTCTACCTGGCCCACCGCAGCGTTTCCGAGCTGGCCGGCCAGCTGCAGAGCCAGCAGGGCAAGCTGGAATCGGCCCAGGCCCGCGCCTCCCGCATCGACGGCGAGCTGGAAACCCTGGCGGCGACCCTGGAGGAATCCCAGGCCAATGCCCGCGAGGCGCGCGCCCGCCTGGAACAGGCGGTGGCGAAGATGGGCGAGCTGGAAACCGAGCGGCAGCAGCTGGATGCCCAGCGCCGCGAGCTGAGCGAGCAGCGCGACGCCGCCCGCCAGGTCGCCCGCGAGGCCCGCGAGGCCGCGCACCAGCTGGCCCTGACCCTGGAATCGCAGCGCGCCCGCGTGGTCGCGCTCAGCCAGTCGCTGGCGCGCATGGGCAACCAGAAGGCGCAGCTGGAAGTGCGCCTGAACGAACTCAAGGCCCAGCTGGCCGAGGGCGACGCGCCGGTGAAGGCGCTGGAAGCCCAGCACCAGGCCACGCTGGAACAGCGCGTCAGCGCCGAGAAGGCCCTGGCCGCCGCCCGCTCGCACCTGGACGGCATCGAAGGCGAGATGCGCGAGCTCGAGCAGACCCGCCAGCAGCGCGACCAGGACGCCCTGGCCCAGCGCGAGGCCATCACCAACCGCCGCCTGCAGGAACAGGCCGTGGCCCTGCGCGCCAGCCAGCTGGCCGAGGCCATCACCGCCGCCGGCCAGGTGCTGGACGACGTGCTCAACACGCTGCCGGACGAGGCCGCGGTCGAGCCCTGGCAGAAGGCCCTGGCCGACATCGAGGCGCGCATGCGCCGGCTCGAGCCGGTCAACCTGGCCGCCATCCAGGAGTACGGCGAGCAGTCGCAGCGCAAGGAATACCTGGATTCCCAGCACGCCGACCTCACCCAGGCCCTGGAAACCCTGGAGGAGGCCATCCGCAAGATCGACCGCGAGACCCGCGGCCGCTTCAAGGAAACCTTCGACCGGGTCAATGCCGGCATCCAGGAGCTGTATCCGCGCCTGTTCGGCGGCGGTCACGCCTATCTGGAGCTGACCGGCGAGGACCTGCTGGACACCGGCGTGGCCATCATGGCGCGGCCGCCGGGAAAGCGCGTCAGCAACATCTCGCTGCTCTCCGGCGGCGAGAAGGCGCTGACCGCCGTCGCCCTGGTCTTCGCCATCTTCCGGCTCAACCCGGCGCCGTTCTGCCTGCTGGACGAGGTCGACGCGCCGCTGGACGAGGCCAACGTCGGCCGCTTCAGCAACATGGTCACGGAGATGAGCGAGAAGGTGCAGTTCCTCTTCGTCACCCACAACAAGGCGACGATGGAGGCGGCCCGGCAGCTCTCGGGCGTCACCATGCGCGAGCCCGGCGTCAGCCGCCTGGTCTCGGTGGACCTGGCCGAGGCGACCCGCCTGGCCGGCGCCGCCTGACCGGCGCGGCGAATTCGGGCATCATTCCGCGGGTCGGCCGCGCCCGGGCGGCCTCATGGCGGCAGGGAGGGAGCCATGTTCGACGGACTCAGCGAGACTGCATTGCTGCGCATCGCCATTGGCGTCGCGGCCCTGATCCTGTTCGCGGTCATCATCCTCAGCAGCCGGCGCAAGCCCGGCCAGGGCCAGCGCGCCAGTGCGCCGCGCGGCAGCCGCGAGCGCCAGGAACCGACCCTGCGCGAAATCCTCGAGGCCGATGCCGGCACCGGCGACCAGGACGTCGCGGTGGAGCAGGGCGAGCTGGATCTGCTGGAAAGGACCCTGGCCGGCGAGCCCGTGCCCGACCGGCGCCCGGCTGCCAGCCTGCCCGGCGCCAGGCCGACCGAGAACTTCGACAAGGTGGTCACCCTCTACCTGGCGGCCCGCGCCGGCCAGGCCTTCCACGGCCCCGACCTGGTGGTGGCGGCGGAGAAGGCCGGCCTGGTGTTCGGGCACATGAACATCTTCCACCGGCTGGTGGACAACCATCCCGAGCAGGGGCCGGTGTTCAGTGTCGCCAACCTGGTCAAGCCGGGTTCCTTCGACATGGCCAGCATCCAGGACCTGCGCACGCCGGGCATCAGCTTCTTCATGGCGCTGCCGGGCCCGCTGCCGGCCCTGGACGCCTGGGACGCCATGCTGCCCACCGCCCAGCGCATGGCCGAGCTGCTGGACGGCGTGCTGCTGGACGAGGAACGCAACGCGCTCGGCCGCCAGCGCATCGCCCACATCCGCGAGGACCTGCGCAGCTACGACCGCAAGCAGCAGAAGTGGGACCTGCGCACCACGCGCTGACCCGTCCGCCCGCCGATGAGCACCCCCGCCGCGCGTGTCGCCGAGCTTCGGCGCCAGATCGAGGACGCCAACTACCGCTACCACGTGCTCGACGATCCGGCCATCCCGGACGCCGAGTACGACGCGCTGATGCGCGAGCTGGAGGCGCTGGAACGCGAGCATCCGGAACTGGCGAGCGAGGATTCACCCACCCGCCGGGTCGGCGCGGCGCCGTCCTCCGCCTTCGCGCCGGTGAAGCACGAGGTGCCCATGCTGTCGCTGGGCAATGCCTTCAGCGACGAGGAAGTGGCCGACTTCGTCCAGCGCATCGCCCGCGAGCTGGGCGAGCCGGAGCCGGAATTCTCGGTCGAGCCCAAGCTCGACGGCCTGGCCATCAGCCTGCGGTACGAGCAGGGCCTGTTCGTGCGCGGCGCCACCCGCGGCGACGGCGCCACCGGCGAGGACGTCACCGCCAACCTGCGCACGGTCAAGGCCATCCCGCTGCGCCTGCGCGGCGACAGCGTGCCGGCGGTGCTGGAGGTACGCGGCGAGGTCTACATGCCGCGCGCCGGTTTCGAGGCCTTCAACGCCCGCATGCGCGAGACCGGCGGCAAGGTGCTGGCCAATCCCCGCAATGGCGCCGCCGGTTCGCTGCGCCAGCTCGATCCCAGGGTGACCGCCAGCCGGCCGCTGGCCTTCTTCGCCTACGGCCTGGGCGTGGTGGAGGGCTGGCAGCTGCCGGCGAAGCACTCGCAGACGCTGCAGGCGTTGCGCGGATTCGGTTTCCCGGTCTCGCCCGAGGCCGGCACGGCCCGCGGTCTCGACGGCCTGCTGGCGTATTTCCGCGCCATCGGCGAACGCCGCGACGGGCTGCCGTACGACATCGACGGCGTGGTCTACAAGCTGGACCGCTACGACCAGCAGAACGCCATGGGTTTCGTCTCGCGGGCGCCGCGCTGGGCGATCGCGCACAAGTTCCCGGCCCAGGAACAGCTGACCACGGTCGAGGCCATCGAGGTGCAGGTCGGCCGCACCGGCGCGCTGACGCCGGTGGCGCGGCTGGCGCCGGTGCAGGTGGCCGGCGTCACCGTCACCAATGCCACCCTGCACAACGCCGACCAGATCGCCCGCCTGGACGTGCGCGTCGGCGACACGGTGATCGTGCGCCGCGCCGGCGACGTCATCCCGGAAGTCGTGCGGGTGGTGGAGGAGCGCCGGCCGCACGACGGTCGCGGCCAGCCGCTGCATCCGCCCTACCGGTTCCCGGACCGCTGCCCGGCCTGCGGCTCGCATACCGAGGCGGTGCGCAAGGTGCTGCGCCAGACCAAGGCCGGCATCGAATACGCCGAAGGCGCCACCATCGTCTGCACCGGCGGCCTGTTCTGCCCGGCCCAGCGCAAGCAGGCGCTGATCCACTTCGCCTCGCGCCGGGCCATGGACATCGAGGGCCTGGGCGAGCGCTACATCGAGGCGCTGGTGGACTTCGGCTACGTGAAGACGGTGGCCGACCTGTACGCGCTGAGCCTGGACGACTTCCTGGAGATGAAGCGCCGCGCCGACGAGCGCGACGGCACCGTGCCGGAGACGGTCAAGGCCGGCAAGATCGCCACCCGCTGGGCCGAGAACCTGGTCGAGGCCATCGCCGCCAGCAAGTCGACCACCCTGGAGCGGCTGCTGTTCGCCCTGGGCATCCGCGACGTCGGCGAGTCCACCGCCCGCACCCTGGCGCGCTGGTTCGGCGCCCTGGATCCGGTGATGGCAGCCAGCGAGGCCGAGCTGGTGGAAATCCCCGACGTCGGCCCGGTGGTGGCGGCGCGCATCGCCGGCTTCTTCGCCGAGCCGCACAACCGCGAGGTCATCGCCGCGCTGCGCCAGGCGGGGGTGCACTGGCCCGAAAGCGCGCCGCAACGGGCGGCCGAGGGCCCGCTGGCCGGCAAGACGGTGGTCCTGACCGGCGCCCTGTCCTCCATGTCCCGGGACGAGGCCGGCGCCCGCCTGCAGGCCCTGGGCGCCAAGGTCGCCGGCAGCGTCAGCAAGAAGACCAGCTTCGTGGTGGCGGGCGAGGCCGCCGGCTCCAAGCTGGCCAAGGCCGGGGAGCTGGGCATCGAGGTCTGGGACGAGCAGCGGCTGCTGGATTACCTGAACGATCCCAGGCCGCTTTGACGGCGGTCACACCGGCCCGGCGGGGGCAGGCGTAGCCTATTGCGCCATGAAGGACTGGAAACCCACCGCCAAGCTCGAGGCCCTGCGCCTGCGCGCCGAGCTCTACGCCATGATCCGGCGCTTCTTCGCCGAGCGCGGCGTGCTCGAAGTGGAGACGCCGATCCTGTCGGCGGCCGGCAACACCGAACCCAACATCGAAAGCTTCCGCCTGCGTTTCGACGGACCCAGGGGTGCCGGCGCGCCGGAGCGCTGGCTGCGCACCTCGCCGGAATTCCCGCTCAAGCGCCTGCTGGCCGCCGGCATCGGCGACTGCTACGAGCTCGGCCGCGTCTTCCGCAATGGCGAGGCCGGCAAGCGGCACAACCCCGAGTTCACCATGCTCGAGTGGTACCGGGTCGGCTGGGATCACCACCGGCTGATGGACGAGACCGCCGAGCTGCTCAAGGCGGCGCTGGCCCTGGCCGGACGCCGGGCGACGGTGCGCGAGACCAGCTTCCGCCAGCTCTATCTCGACCGCTTCGGCCTGGATCCGATGACCGCCAGCGAGGCCGAGCTGCGCGCGCCGCTGTCGGTCTACGACATCGATCCGCGCGGCCTGTCGCGGGACGACTGGCTGGACCTGCTGATGACCCACCTCATCCAGCCCGGCATTCCCGCCAACCGGATCCTGCTGGTCTACGACTGGCCGGCCAGCCAGTGCGCGCTGGCGCGCATCCGTCCCGGCGACCCGCCGGTGGCCGAGCGTTTCGAGGCCTTCGTCGGTCCGCTCGAGGTCGCCAACGGCTACCACGAGCTGCGCGATCCGGCCGAGCAGCGCGCCCGTTTCGAGGCCGACCTGCGCAGGCGCGAAGCGCGCGAGGCGGTATTGCCGCCGATGGACGAGCGCCTGCTGGCCAGCCTCGGCAAGCTGCCGGACTGTGCCGGCGTCGCCCTCGGTGTCGATCGCCTGCTGATGGCGCTGATGGGCACCGACAAGGTGGCCGACGTGCTGGCCTTCCCCTTCGATCGGGCGTGAATCGTCCCTGAGCGGACGCCGGGGCAGGGCGCCGGATTGCCCGGCGATTCATCCCGCGCTGACCAGACTCCGGGCGACGGTCCACGGCGGACCGCTGCCACGGAGTCCCGCGATGAAGCCGATGTCCTTCCGTTTCGCCCTGCTGGCCCTGCTGGTCCTGCCCGGCGTCGTTGCCGCCGGACATGGTCATGCGCCGCCGCCCGGCGGCTACGTCGTCAGCTGTGCCTCGATCGACCACCGCGACCGTTATTGCCCGGCCGATACCCGCGGCGGCGTACGCCTGGTGAAGCGCGATTCGAAGGCGGCCTGCGTGCTCGGGCAGACCTGGGGCTATGACCGCGGCGGCATCTGGGTGACCGGCGGCTGCCGGGCCCGGTTCGAGGTCGGTGGCGGCCATGCCCGCGGCGGCCACGGCTACGGCGGCGGCTACGGCCCGCGCGTCGTGCGCTGCGAATCGGTGGACCATCGTCCGCGCTTCTGCCACGTGCCCGGCGGCGTCCGTGACGTGCGCCTCGACCGGCGGCTGAGCAAGGCCGGCTGCGAGTTCGGCTACAGCTGGGGCTTCCGCCGCGACGGCGTCTGGGTGGAACGCGGCTGCCGCGCCGACTTCGTGGTCTTCTGAGTACGGCGGCGCGCCGGCGCCGGCTTCGCTGCCGGTGCCGCCAGGTTCACCAGGCGGCGTCCCAGCTCACCGGCGAAGCGCACCGGAGGCAGCGCCAGCGACAGCGCCTCGGCGCTCCAGTCGCGCAGGGTGGCCGGGGCCAGCTTCAGGGCTTCGGCCAGCGGCGCCGGCAACCAGTCGGCGCCGGCCTGGCGCAGGCGGCAGACGCTGTCGGCATAGCGGCCCGCGGCCCAGGTCGCGGCCACGGCGCTGGCGGTGGCGGTGACCAGCGGTTCCAGCGGCGTGTAGCGCACCAGCGGCGCGCTGATCAGGTCGGGCAGCCAGCGCGAGAGCAGGGCACGCAGGCTTTCCTGGCTGGCCAGCGGCGCCATCACCGCCTGGGTCTGGGCGACGGCCAGCACGCCTTCCAGTTCCCAGGCCGCCGGCACCAGGCCGTAGCGGCGGTAGATGGCGCGGACCAGGCGACGCTGGATGGCGTCCACCGATTCGCTGCGCGCGGCCTGGCGCAGGGCCGTCGGCAGCAGCGGCCGCAGCAGCGGCGCCCGTTCCAGGCCGATGCGCAGGGCGGCGCTGGCGCCGGCCTTGACGCAGGCGCCGTGCAGCAGGGCTTCGGTGCCGGCCTCGCCGGCGCCGCGCGCGGCCTTGCCGGCCGGCTTGCGTGGCGTGGTGCTGCGGCGGCGTGAGGCAGGGCGGCTGGCCATGCCGGCAGCATACACGCGGCCCACGCCGGTCCGGCTTGCTAGACTCGCGCCCCTTCCCGGCACCGCCAATGCGCAGACAGACAGGCATGGACTTCGACCGCTACGACCGCATCCGCCCGATCCGCTGGCAGGGCGACCGCCTGGGCCTGCTGGACCAGCGCCGGCTGCCCTTCGAGGTGAGCGAGCTGGAATGCCGGGACAGCGACGCCGTCGCCGCCGCCATCCGCGACCTGGTCGTGCGTGGCGCGCCGGCCATCGGCATCGCCGCCGCCTGGGGCCTGGTGCTGGCCGGGCAGGCGGTCGAGGCCGACGACGGCGCCGAGGCGCTGGAGCGGCTGCGGCCGGCCCTGGCCCGGCTGCGCGCCGCCCGTCCGACGGCGGTGAACCTGATGTGGGCCCTGGACCGCATGGCCGGTGTCCTGGCCGGCGCCGGTGCCGACTGGCGCCAGGTGCTGGAAGGCGAGGCCGCCGCCATCGCCGCCGAGGACCTGGCCGCCAACCGCCGCATGGGCGCGCTCGGCGCTGCCCTGATCGCGCCCGGCAGCGGCGTGCTGACCCATTGCAATACCGGCTCCCTGGCCACCGCCGGCTTCGGTACCGCCCTGGGCGTGATCCGCGCCGGCGTCGCCGAGGGCCGCATCGCCCGCGTCTACGCCTCGGAAACCCGGCCCTGGCTGCAGGGCGCCCGGCTGACGGTCTGGGAGCTGCTGCAGGACGGCATCGCCGCCACCCTGATCGCCGACGGCGCCGGCGCCCACCTGATGAAGACCGGCGCCGTGCAGTGGCTGGTGGTCGGCGCCGACCGCATCTGCGCCAACGGCGATGTCGCCAACAAGATCGGCACCTACGCCCATGCCATCGCCGCCCGCCAGCACGGCGTGAAGGTGATGGTGGTGGCGCCGTCCTCGACCGTGGACATGGCCACCGCCCGCGGCGAGGACATCGAGATCGAACTGCGTGATCCGGCCGAGCTGCTGTCGGTGTCCGGCACCCGCACGGTGGCCGAGGGCGTGCAGGCCTGGAACCCGGTTTTCGACGTCACCCCGGCCGGCCTGATCGACGCCATCGTCACCGAGCGGGGCGTCGTCACGCAGCCCGGCCCGGAGGCCATGGCCCGGCTGTTCGCCGGGGCCGCGCCGACGCCCTGAGGGGGTGTGGAATCAAGGGCTTGCGGCACCGGTTCAGCGGCCGTTTCTGCTAGAATCAGACCCTTCCGGCCCGGTGCCGCGGCAGCCCCTTGCCGCCACCCGCGCCGGAGCCCGCGCCGCCCCGGGCGCGCGGCCCCGGAAACCTGATTACGGACGATAAATGGCAGATCTCGCGAAGGAAATCATCCCGGTAAACCTCGAAGACGAGATGCGCAAGAGCTACCTCGATTACGCCATGAGCGTGATCGTGGGCCGCGCCCTCCCGGATGTCCGCGACGGTCTCAAGCCAGTGCACCGCCGCGTCCTGTACGCCATGAACGAGCTGGGCACGCATGCGAACAAGCCGCATGTGAAGTCGGCCCGCATCGTCGGCGACGTCATCGGCAAGTACCACCCGCACGGTGACCAGTCGGTGTACGACACCCTGGTGCGCATGGCGCAGCCGTTCTCGCTGCGCTACCTGCTGGTGGACGGCCAGGGCAACTTCGGTTCCATCGACGGCGACGATGCCGCCGCGATGCGATACACCGAGGCGCGCATGACCAGGCTCACCCACGAGCTGGTCGCCGACATCGACAAGGAAACGGTCGATTTCCAGCCCAACTACGACGAGAAGGAACTGGAGCCGACGGTCCTGCCGACCCGGTTCCCGAACCTGCTGGTCAACGGCTCGGCCGGCATCGCCGTCGGCATGGCCACCAACATCCCGCCGCACAACCTCGGCGAGGTGGTGGACGCGCTGATTGCCCTGATCGACGACCCGGACGCCAGCATCGGCGACCTGATGCAGCACATCCCGGGCCCCGATTTCCCCACCGCCGGCATCATCAACGGCTCCGCCGGCATCCACGCCGCCTACCACACCGGCCGTGGCCGCGTGCGCATCCGCGCCCGCGCCGAGGTCGAGGTCAATGACGAGACCGGCCGCGAGGCCATCATCGTCACCGAGCTGCCCTACCAGGTGAACAAGGCGCGGCTGATCGAGAAGATCGCCGAGCTGGTCAAGGAAAAGAAGATCGAGGGCATCAGCGAGCTGCGCGACGAGTCCGACAAGGACGGTATGCGCATCTACATCGAGGTCAAGCGCGGCGAGAGCGCCGAGGTGGTGCTCAACAACCTGTACGCGCAGACGCCGATGGAGTCGGTGTTCGGCATCAACATGGTCGCCCTGGTGGACGGCCGGCCGCAGACGCTGAACCTCAAGCAGATGCTCGAGGCCTTCATCCGGCACCGCCGCGAGGTCGTCACCCGCCGCACCATCTTCGAGCTGCGCAAGGCCCGCGCCCGCGCCCACATCCTCGAAGGCCTGACCGTCGCGCTGGCCAACATCGACGAGCTGATCGAGCTGATCAAGACTTCGGAGAACCCGACCGTCGCCAAGGAGCGCATGCTCGCCCGGCTGTGGCAGGCGGGCCTGGTCGGCGCGCTGCTGTCGGCCGCCGGCGCCGAGGCCTCGCGGCCGGAGGACCTGCCGCCGGGCGTCGGCCTGCTCGAGGGCGGCTACCAGCTCACCGACACCCAGGCCCAGCAGATCCTGGAGATGCGCCTGCACCGCCTGACCGGCCTGGAGCAGGAGAAGCTGACCGAGGAATACCGGCAGTTGCTGGACACCATCGCCGAGCTGATCTCCATCCTGGAGAGCCCGGAAAAGCTGCTGCAGGTGATCCGCGACGAGCTGCAGGCGCTGCGCGCCGAGTACGCCGACCCGCGCCGCACCGAGATCCGCGCCTCCGAGGAAGACCTGGACATCCTCGACCTGATCGCCCCCGAGGACGTGGTGGTCACGCTCTCGCACGCCGGCTATGCCAAGCGCCAGCCGCTGAGCACCTACCGGGCCCAGCGTCGCGGCGGCAAGGGCCGCTCGGCGACGGCGGTGAAGGAAGAGGACTTCATCGAGCGGCTGTGGGTGGTCAACACCCATGACACCCTGCTGACCTTCACCAGCACCGGCCGCGTGTTCTGGCTCAAGGTGTACCAGCTGCCGGAGGCCGGCCCGAACTCGCGCGGCCGGCCGATCGTCAACTGGATCCCGCTGCAGGAAGGCGAGAAGGTGCAGGCGGTGCTGCCGGTGCGCGAGTTCGACGACCAGCACTACGTATTCTTCGCCACCCGCAACGGTACGGTGAAGAAGACCCCGCTCAGCGACTACTCGCGTCCGCGCGCCACCGGCATCTGGGCCATCAATCTTGACGAGGGCGACGGCCTGGTCGACGTACAGCTGACCGACGGCCATTGCAACGTCATGCTGTTCGCCAGCAACGGCAAGGCGGTGCGCTTCGACGAGGGTGAGGTCCGGCCGATGGGCCGCACTGCCACCGGCGTGCGTGGCATCCGCCTGACCGAGGACGAGCAGGGCCGCCTGGCCCGGGTGGTCAGCCTGATCGTGGTCGAGGGCGAGGGCGACATCCTGACCGCCTGCGCCAACGGCTACGGCAAGCGCACCCCGGTCTCGGAGTTCCCGCGCAAGGGCCGTGGCACCCAGGGCGTGATCGCCATCCAGACCAGCGAGCGCAATGGCGAGCTGGTGGGCGCCATCCAGCTGACCGAACGGCACGAGATCCTGCTGATCTCCGACCAGGGCACCCTGGTGCGCACCCGCGCCGCCGAGGTCAGTCAGGTCGGCCGCAACACCCAGGGCGTCACCCTGATGCGGCTGTCCGACGGCGAGCAGCTGATCGCGGTCGAGCGCGTGGACGAGCTGGGCGAGGACGAGGACGCCGCCGGCGAAGCCGCCGCGGACGAAACCGCCCGGCCGCAGCCCGAGGCGTGACCAGGGGGCCGCGCGGAACTCCCCGCGCGGCCTGTACCCTAAGGCCCGGGTTTCCTGGAGAGCGCCATGCGCGTGCATAGAAGTGTCGCGGCCGGCCTGGCCGCACTCTGGCTGGGCCTGTTCACGGCGCCGGTCTGGTCCGCGGCGGAAGGCGAGGCGGCGCCGGCGGTGGCTGGCGACGCCGAGCGCATGTCCGCTGCCCGCGACCGGGTCCTGCCGGTGGTGGTCAGCATCCTCACCGTGCGCGAGGACTACCAGCAGGGCGAGCCGGTGCTGACCGTCTCCAGCGGCAGCGGCACCATCGTCACGCCCGAGGGCCACGTCGCCACCAATGCCCACGTCACCCAGAAGGGCCGCAGCTTCCGGGTGGTGTTCGCCGACGGCCGCGAGCTGCCGGCGCAGCTGGTCGGCGAGGACAGCCTGTCCGACCTGGCGGTGCTGAAGGTGCAGCCGCCGGCGCCGGAGACCTTCGCCCATGCCGAGTTCGCCGAGCGCCTGGACCTGCGTCCGGGCGACACCGTGCTGGCCATGGGCGCACCCTGGGGCCTGTCCAATTCGCTCAGCGCCGGCGTGGTGAACAATCCGCGCCGCCTGCTGGTCTCGCTGTTCGACGACGAGGCCGATTACGAGGACCGGCTCGGCGCCGACCAGCCGACCGGCCGCTACTACGCCTGGATCCAGCACGACGCGGCGATCGCGCCCGGCAATTCCGGCGGCCCGCTGGTGGACCTGCGCGGCCGCATCGTCGGCGTCAACACCCGCGGCATGATCTTCGGTGGTGACCTGGCCTTCGCCATCCCCGGTCCCGACGCGGCCGAAGTGGTGCGGGAACTGATCGCCCACGGCCGCATCGAACGCGCCCACCTCGGCTTCCGCCTGCGCTCGCTCAAGGGCACCGGCTACGACCGCGGCGTGCTGGTCAATGCCGTCGAGCGCGGCACCGAGGCGGAGAAGGCCGGGCTGCGTCCCGGCGACCGCATCCTCAGCCTGGACGGCATCGACGTGGATGCGCCGCAGCCGGTGGACGTGCCGGCGCTGCAGCGGCGCATCGCCGAGCTGCCGATCGGCAGCAAGGTGGTGCTGGAGATCGATCGCCGCGGCCGCCCCGAGCGGATCACGCTCACCGCCCGCGCGCAGCCGCAGGACCGCGGCGAGGAACGTGCCTTCGCCCCCTTCGGCGCCTCGCTGGTGGAGCTGACCCCGGCCATGAGCCGGCGCCGGCAGCTGGAAGCCGACAGTGGCCTGCTGGTCACCGGCATCCGCCCCGGCGGCCCGGCCGCCATCGCCCGTCCGGCCCTGCAGGCCGGCGACGTGATCCGCGCCGTCAATGGCAAGACGGTCAGCGTCCACGCCGATCTGGAGCGCTACGTCCAGGCGGGAAGCGGCGAAGGCCCACTGGTGATCGAGTTCCAGCGCAATGCCGAACGCCGGCTGGCGGTGCTGACGCCGGTGCATGGCGACCGCGTGCGCACGCCGCTGCCGTCGCTGCCCAAGGCCTGGGCCGGCGTGGAAGTGCAGCCGATCACCAGCTCGCTGGCCCGCGACCTGGGCCTGCCGGGCCCGGGCTACCGCATCACCCGCCTGTATCCCGGCAGCCCGCTGGGCAATGCCGGCGCCCGTGTCGGCGACCTGCTGACCGGCCTGGAGGGCGAGGCGCTGCGCCCGTCCAACGAGACGTCCGCCGACAGCTTCCACCAGCGCGTGCGCGACCTGCCGGTCGAGCACCGGGCCCGCTTCCAGCTGCTGCGCGACGGCCGTGAGCAGACCCTGGAGGCGACCCTGGCCGCGTCGCCGGCCGATGCCTCGGCCCTGCGCACGCTGTCGCTGAGCCTGCTGCGGGCGCAGTTGCGCGAACTCGGCTTCTACGACCGGGTCGCCCGCCGGTTGCCCGCCGACCAGCGCGGCGTGCTGGTGGACGGCGTCGAATCCGGCGGCCCGGCCGGCCTGGCGCATCTGCAGGGCGGCGACCTGATCATCCGCCTGGGCGACTACGAGGTCGCCGACCTGGATGGACTGGGCAAGGCCCTGGAGGCCGCCCTGGCCGAAGGCAATGGCCGGGTGATCCCGCTGCAGGTGATTCGTGGCGCGGAAACGCGCATCCTCTACCTGGAACGCTATTGGCTGACGGAGACCCGATGAAGCTCGCCGCCCTGCTGCTGCCCCTGGCCCTGCTCGTCGCGCCGGTCACCGGTCAGGCGGAAGAGTCGTTCGAGGACTACCGGGAGATCTACCAGGACCTCGCCCGCCGGCACGGCGATGCCGTGGTGCCGGTGAAGTTCGTCATCTCGGTGCCCGACGGCGCCAACCAGCAGCGCATCGAGGACCGCACCCAGGGCCTGGTGGTCAGCGCCGACGGCCTGGTGCTGGTGCCGGCGCGTGCGGTCAGCGTCGACCTCAGCCTGTTCGGCGGTGGCGGTCCCGGCCAGGCGGCGCCGGTGGCGACCTCCAGCGAGTTCCGCGTGCGCCTGCCCGGCGACGAGGAATGGGTGGATGCCGACCTGGTCACCCGCGACGGCGAGCTGGGCCTGGCCTGGCTGCGCATCCGCAATGTGTCCCGCAAGTTGCCCTTCGTCGACCTGAGCCAGGGCACGGTGGCCGAGCCGGGCATGGTGTTCTTCTCGCTGCTGCGCACCTCCGACGAGTGGGGCGGGGTGCCGGTGTTCCGGCCCGGCCTGGTGCTGGGCGAAACCCGCACGCCGAGCTTCCGCCTGCTGGTGGACGGCGTGCCGGGCATGGCCTTTTCGCACGACGGCAAGCCGATGGGCTTCGTGGATGTCGACCTGGCCGCGCTGGCGCGCCAGGGCTCGGGTGGCATCGGCCTGGACATGGCCGATCTGGTGCTGCGGATGACTCCGGTGGATCGGGTCGCTGCCGCCACCGCCCAGGCGGCGCGCCTGCCGGTGGTGCGGGCCGACTGAGCGGCGGCCGCCCGCGCCCTGCCATTTCGTTGCCATTGGCCGGCCCTGATGCCGGCCTATACTGGCCGGAGCCTTTGTGGAGTCGGTCATGGACGCGAAATTCCCCCCGGGCGCGCTGCGCCGCCAGCTCGCTGTCGCCTTCCTCCTGATCCTGGCCTTGCTGCTGGCGGCCTGCCGGCGCGATGAAGGCCAGGTGCCCGAACTGCAGCAGGCGGCGGTGGACGCACGGCCGCAGGTCGAGGGCTTCGCCCTGGTCTCGGCCGGGCATGGCCGCCAGGACGGGCAGCCGGCGATCCAGCTGGAGTTCTCGCAGCCGCTGGCAGCCGGCCAGGACTTCGACGCCTTGCTGCCGGTGCAGGGCCCGGGCGGCGAGCCGGTCAGCGGCAGCTGGGTGCTGGACAAGGACGCCACCATCCTGCGCTTCCCCTTCGTCGAGCCCAACCGCGACTACCGCGTGACCCTGCGTGGCGGCCTGGCCGCCGCCGACGGCAGCACCCTGGGCGCCGACCTGGAGCGCAGCGTGAACACCGGCCCGGTGGAACCGGCGGTGGCCTTCGCCTCCCAGGGCAATGTGCTGCCGGCGCGCGATACCCGTGGCCTGCCGGTGGTGTCGGTGAACGTGCCGGAGGTGGACGTCGAGTTCCTGCGCGTGCGCGAGCGCGAGCTGGGCAACTTCTTCGCCTCCTACCAGGGCGGCGGCGCCCGCAGCGGCTGGGAGCTCGGCGACGCGCCCTGGATGGACCGGGTGGCGATCAATCGCCTGGCCGACTCGGTCTACCTCAACCGCTTCGTGCTGGGCGGCGGCGAGAACGAGCGCCGGCTCAGCTTCCTGCCGGTGCAGAACATCCCCGAGCTGCAGGAGCCGGGCGTGTACTTCGCCCTGATGCGCCGGGTCGGCCATTACGACGGCGAGTTCGAGACGGCGATCTTCTACGTCTCCGACCTCGGCGTGCACCTGCGCGCCTACGGCGACAAGGTGCTGGTGCACACGGCCTCACTGCGCACCGGCGAGGCGGTCGGCGACGTCGCCCTGGAGATCATCGACCGCAAGGGCGGGACGGTGCTCAAGGCCAATACCGACGGCGCCGGCAATGCCCTGATCGCCTACAGCCTGGACGCCAGGCACATCCTGGTGGCGCGCAACGGCAACGATGTCTCGGTGCTGTCCTTCAACCAGCCGGCCCTGGACCTGTCCGAGTTCGCGGTCGCGGGCCGGCCGCAGGCCTGGTTCGACGTGTTCGCCTGGTCCGGCCGCGACCTGTACCGGCCGGGCGAGACGCTGCGGCTTTCCGCCCTGATGCGCGACCACGACGGCCGCAGCGTGCCGGCGCAGCCGCTGTACCTCAGCCTGCGCCAGCCGGACGGCAAGGTCTATCTGGAAACGCGCCTGGATCCGGGCGAGGGCGGCTACCTCGACTGGAGCCATACCCTGCCGCCGGAAGTGCCGACCGGCCGCTGGAGCGTGGAGTTCCGCACCGCGCCGGGCGCCGGCGAGGTGGTGCAGGGCATGAGCCTGCGCATCGAGGAATTCCTGCCCGAACGCATGAAGCTGGACCTGGACAGCCCGCAGGCGACGCTGGCGCCCGGCCAGCCGCTGGACCTGCGCGTGCAGGCCGCCTACCTGTACGGCGCGCCCGCCGCCGGCAACCGCTTCACCGCCAAGCTGGCGGTGCTGCATGAAGCGCATCCGGTGGCGACGCTGCCGGACCATCACTTCGGCGACCCGACCATCAGCCTGCCCAGGGCGGCCCGGGACGTGCTGGACGAGGCCCTGGACGCCAAGGGCGAACTGGCGCGCGAACTGGCCCTGCCGGAGGAAGTCGCCGAGCCGGCCGCGCCGGTGGCGGTGGTGCTCACCGGCAGCGTCTACGAAAGCGGTGGCCGCCCGGTGACCCGCAGCCTGAAGCGGGTGCTGTGGCCGGCACCGCAACTGGTCGGCGTGCGGCCGCTGTTCGACATCAAGGAAGGCGCGCCGGCCAATGGCGTTGCCGGCTTCGAACTGCTGCGCAGCGATGCCGACGGCAAGCTCTCCGCCGGCCAGGTGGAAGTGCGGCTGGTGCGCGAGCTGCGCGATTACCACTGGCTGCGCACCGATTCCGGCTGGAGCTTCGACTACACCGCCCGCTACCAGACCGTGGAAACCCGGCCGCTGCAGCTGCGCGCCGATGGCGGCGAGCGCATCGATTTCCGGGTGGAGTGGGGCGAATACCGGCTGGAGGTGACCGACCCGGCCACCGGCCTGGTCACGCGTGTTCCCTTCGTCGCCGGCTGGAGCTGGGACAACCAGAACCGCGGCCTCGACGCCCGTCCGGACAAGGTCAAGCTGGCCCTGGACAAGACCGCCTACCGCGCCGGCGACACCCTGCGCGTGACGGTGACGCCGCCTCAGCCCGGCCCGGGCTTCCTGGTGGTGGAGAGCGACAGGCCGCTGCACCTGCAGCCGCTGCTGGCCAAGTCCGGCGAGACCTACGAGATCCCGGTGACGGAGGACTGGGAGCGGCACGACGTCTACATCACCGCGGTGGTGCTTCGCGGCGGCTCGGCCCTGGAGAAGACCACGCCCGCCCGCGCCGTCGGCGTGGCGCACGTGCCCATGGACCGTTCCGACCGGCGCATCGCCGTCGAGGTCGAGGCGCCTGCGCAGGCGCGGCCCGAGCAGCCGCTGCCGGTGACGGTCTCGGCGCCGGCCCTGGCCGGCAAGACGGCCTGGGCCACGGTCTCGGCGGTGGACCTGGGCATCATCAACATCACCCGCTTCCCGGTGCCGGACGCGGCCGCGCATTTCTTCGCCCAGCGCCGCCTGGGCGTCGAGGCGCGTGACATCTACGGCCGGGTGATCGAGAGCTACGAGGGCGAGAGCGCCCGCCTGCGCTTCGGCGGCGACATGGCGCTGCAGGCGCTGCCGCAGGCGCGCCGGCCGACCGCGCGGGTGCAGACGGTGGACCTGTTCTCCGGACCGGTGCGCCTGGATGCGCAGGGCAAGGCCACGGTGGACGTGGCGGTGCCGGACTTCAACGGCACGCTGCGCGTCTCCGCCCTGGTCTTCGGCGAGGACAGCTATGGCCAGGCCAGTCGCGAGAGCGTGCTGCGGGCGCCGGTGCTGGCCGAGTTGAGCGCGCCGCGGGTGCTGGCGCCGGGCGACCGCAGCACGGTTACCGTCGACCTGCAGAACTTCACCGGCGGCGATGCCGACTTCAGCGTCAACCTGGAGACGCGTGGCCCGCTCGCCGTCAGCGAGGGCCGGCGCAGCCTGCGCCTGGCGGCGGACGGCAAGCAGACGCTGCAGTTCACCCTGGTCGCCCGCGAGGGCGCCGGTGTCGGCACTCTGGTGCTGGGTGTCGAGGGCGGCGGGCATGCGGTACGCCGCGAGTTCGAAGTGCCGGTGCGGCCGGCCTGGGGCGCGGTCGCGCGCTCGCAGGCGCGCACGCTGGCGCCGGGCGAAACCATGGCCTTCGGCAACGAGGCGGCGGTGGGCCTGCTGCCGGGCACCGTTTCCGCCCGCCTGACGGTGACGGCCGATCCGCCGCTGCCGCTGGCCCGCGCCCTGCAGGACCTGCTCGACTATCCCTACGGCTGCGTCGAGCAGACCACCACCCGCGGCTATGCGGCCCTGCTGCTGGATGAGGCCAATGCCCGCCGCATGGGCTTCCCCGGCCTGGACGAGGGCGCGCGCCGGCGCCGGCTGGAAACCGCCTTCGCCCGCCTGCAGGCGCTGCAGGCCGGCAACGGCCACTTCAGCTTCTGGGGCGGCAGCGACACCATGCCGGTGCTGACGCCCTACATCGCCGAGTTCCTGCTCTCGGCCCGCGAGGCCGGCTTCGCCGTGCCGGAGGGCATGCTGCAGAAGACGCTGGAGCGCCTGAACGACGATCTGCTCACCGGCGGCCTGCCGTTCTATGCCTATGACCAGTCCGAGCACCTGCGCCTGGCCTACCAGGCCCACGCCGGCTACGTGCTGGCGCGGCTGAACCGGGCGCCCCTGGGCACGCTGCGCGCGCTGTACGACAACAGCCGCGACAAGGCCCTGACCGGCCTGCCGCTGGTGCACCTGGGCCTGGCGCTGGCACTGCAGGGCGATGAGGCGCGCGGCGCGGCCGCCATCCGCGAAGGCCTGGCCAAGCAGTCCAGGCGCCCGCGCTGGCTGGGCGACTACGGCAGCGAACTGCGCGACGAGGCGCTGATGCTGGCCCTGCTGCGTGAGCACGGTCGCAGCACGCCGGCACAGGACGAGCGCCTGCTGGCGCTGTCGCGCGACCTGCAGGCGCGCACCAGCCGTTCGTACTGGCTGAGCACCCAGGAGCAGATCGCCCTGGCGCGGCTCGGCCGCAGCCTGGTGCTGGATGGCGACCGCACCTTCTCCGGCAGCCTCGCGGTCGGCAACGACTCGGAGGAACTTCAGGCCGACCGCATGTTCGGCCGCGACTTCGGCTCGGAGGAGCTGGCCAATGACGTGCGTTTCACTGCCCGCGGCGAGACGCCGGTGTTCACCGTCCTGGACGTGGCCGGCGTGCCGCGCAACGCGCCGGCCTTCGACGACAGCAAGGTCAGCGTGATCCGGCGCTGGTACCGCCCCGATGGCAAGCCCTGGCAGCCGGGCCCGCTGCGCGAAGGCGAGGTGCTGGTGGTGGCGCTGCGGGTGGAGGCGCGCGAGGACATGCCCGATGCCCTCGTCGAGGACCTGCTGCCGGCCGGCCTGGAGCTGGAGAACCTCAACCTGGCCGATCCGGCGCAGTGGGCCGAGGTGGTGATCGACGGCGTCACCCTGTCCGAGCGCGGCGGCGCCGCCGACCTGCGCCACGAGGAGTACCGCGACGACCGCTACGTCGCCGCGCTGCGCCTCTACCGCGGCCAGCCCGCGCACCTGTTCTACCTGGTGCGGGCGGTGACGCCGGGTACCTACCGCGTGCCGCCACCGCGGGCCGAGGACATGTACCGGCCGGAGCTGCGCGGCGTCGGCCGGGTCTCGCCCGAAACCATCACCGTCACGCCGCCCTGAGGCCGTGACGGCGGTGGACGCTGGCGCCCGCCGCCCGTCGCGCTGGCGGCGGGCGGCCTGGCTGGTGGCGGGACTGCTGCTGGTCCTGCTGGCGCTGGACCGGCTGTTCCCGCCGCCGTTGCCCGACAACCGCGGCGCCACCGTGGTGCTGGCGGCGGACGGCACCCCGCTGCGCGCCTTCGCCGGACCGGATGGCGTCTGGCGCTATCCGGTGACGCTGGACGAGGTGTCGCCTTACTACGTCGAGGCGCTGCTCGGTTACGAGGATCGCTGGTTCCACTGGCATTCCGGCGTCAATCCGGTGGCGGTACTGCGCGCGGCCTGGCAGTGGGCCTGGCACGGTCGCATCGTCTCCGGCGGCTCGACCCTGAGCATGCAGGTGGCGCGCATTCTCGAGCCGCAGCCGCGCAGCCTGGGCGGCAAGCTGCGCCAGGCGGTGCGGGCGGTGCAGCTGGAGCTGCGGCTGAGCAAGCGCGAGCTGCTGGAGATCTACATCAACCAGGCGCCCTTCGGCGGCACCATCGAGGGCGTGGAGGCGGCCAGCTGGGCTTACCTCGGCAAGCCCTCCTTACGGCTGTCGCGCGCAGAGGCGGCCCTGCTGGCGGTGCTGCCGCAGGCGCCCAGCCGGCTGCGTCCCGACCGCCATCCCGAGGCCGCCCGCGTCGCCCGCGACAAGGTGCTGGCGCGCCTGGCCGAATACGGCGACTGGAGCGTCGCCGAGGTGGAAGACGCGCGCATGGAGCCGGTGGTGTCGCGCCGGCTGCGGCCGCCGATGTCGGCGCCGCTGCTGGCACGACGCCTGCGCGCCGCCGATCCCGGCCAGGCGCGCATCCTGAGCACCCTGGACGCGGCGCTGCAGCGCAGCCTGGAAGAACGCATGGACGTGTGGGCGGCGCGGCTGCCGCCGCGCACCTCGGCGGCGGTGCTGGTGGTGGACAACGCCAGCCTGGAAGCGCGTGCCTACATCGGTTCGCTGGCCTTCGCCGACACCGAGCGCCTGGGCCACGTCGACATGGTGCGCGCCACCCGTTCGCCCGGTTCCACGCTCAAGCCTTTCCTGTACGGCCTGGCGATGGACGATGGCCTGGTGCATTCCGGGAGCCTGCTGGTGGACGCACCGCAGAGCTTCGGCGACTACCGGCCCGGCAATTTCGATCCCGCCTTCAACGGGCCGGTCTCGGTGGCGGAGGCCTTGCGCCTGTCGCTGAACGTGCCGGCGGTGGACCTGCTGGATCGGGTGGGGCCGGAGCGTTTCGCCGCCCGCCTGGCGCATGCCGGCATCACCCTGCGCTTCCCGCGCGGCGCGCCGCCCAACCTCAGCCTGATCCTCGGCGGTACCGGCACTTCGCTGGAGCAGCTGGTCGGTGCCTACGCCGCCCTGCATCGCGACGGCCTCGCCGGCGCCGTGCGCTATCGCCCGGAGCAGCCGCTGCAGGAAAGGCGGCTGCTGTCGCCCGGCGCTGCCTGGATCGTGCGGGAAATCCTCGCCTCCGGCGGACGGCCCGGCGAGCGCGAGGCGCTGTTCGAACGGCGCGGCCATCTGCCGGTGGCCTGGAAGACCGGCACCAGCTACGGCTTCCGCGACGCCTGGGCGATCGGCGGCACGCCCGGATACACCGTCGGCGTCTGGGTCGGGCGGCCGGACGGCACGCCGCTGCCCGGCCAGTACGGTGCCATCACCGCGCTGCCGCTGTTGCTGGAAGTGGTGGACAGCCTGCCCAGGACGCCGGGGCTCGGCGTTCCGCCGCCACCGCCCACGGTGCACAAGCGGGAGATCTGCTGGCCGCTGGGCCTGCCGCCGGACGAGAAGGCGCCTGGCCTCTGCCACCAGCGCCGCGAGGCCTGGCTGCTGGCCGGCAGCGTGCCGCCGACGCTGCCGGAGCGCGATGCACGGCTGTGGGGCCCGGGTCGCCTGAGTGTCGAGGTGGATGCCGACAGCGGCCAGCGCCTCTCGGTCGACTGCCGCCTGCCGCACCGCCGCCAGCGCCGCGAGATCGCCCGCTGGCCGGGCCTGGCCTACCCCTGGCTGCCGGCCGAGACGCGCCGCGCCAGCGCCATTCCGCCGCTGGCCGCCGACTGCGCCCCGGACGCGCTGGCGGCGATGGAGAACCTGCGCATCGAAGGCGTGGCGCCCGGCGCCGCGCTCGCCGCGCCGCCCGGCAGCGGCCGCGCGCCGGTGCTGCGCCTGCGTGCCCTCGGCGTGCAGGGACGGGTGCGCTGGCTGGTGAACGGCCGCCTGGAAGGCGAAACCATGGGCGGCCGCTGGTGGCGGCACGAGTTCGACACGCCCGGCCGGCAGCGCATCACCGCCCTGGCCGAGTCCGGCGCGTGGGACGAGCTGGAACTGCGGGTGCTGCCCTGAGTGCCCGCCGGCCGCTCAGGCCGGCAGGTGCTCCAGCACGTATTCGGCCGAGGAGACGCGGAACTCGCCCGGCGCCTCGACGTGCAGCTGTCTGACCACGCCGTCCTCGGCATAGAGGGCGAAGCGCTTGGCACGCAGGCCCATGCCGAAGCCGCTGGCATCCAGCTCCAGGCCGAGGGCGCGGGTGAACTCGCCATTGCCGTCGGCCAGCATGTGGATGGCCTCGGGCACGTTCTGGTCGCGCGCCCAGGCGCCCATGACGAAGGCATCGTTCACCGCCATGCAGGCGACCTCGACGCCGCGCCTGCGGAACTCTTCCAGGTGCTGCACGTAGCCCGGCAGGTGCTTGGCCGAGCAGGTGGGCGTGAAGGCGCCGGGCACTGCGAACAGCACCACCTTGCGGCCGGCGAACAGCTCGCTGGTCTCCACCGGCTGGACGCCGTCGCGCAGGACGTTGAGGACGGCGTGGGGAATCCTGTCTCCGACCTGGATGGCCATGTCCTTGCTCCGTTTGCGGGGTGGACCGGCAGTGTAACGGCGGCCGGCCGGGCCGGGCAGGGGGCTTGAAGGGCGGCCGCCGCAGCCCCATCTGGCAGGCATGGCGGCAAGGCCGCCGACAGTTCGGAGACAAAGCCATGAGCCTGATTCGCTACAGCGCCACCGCGCCCCGCCTGCTCGAGGACGAGATCAAGCAGGTGTTCGACAAGTTCTTCAACGGCGACGACGGGGATGCCTCCTCGGTGGTCACCAGCCAGTGGGTGCCGCGGGTGGACATCAAGGAGGAGCCGGAGCGCTTCGTGATCTTCGCCGACCTGCCGGGCGTGGACCCGGCCGAGATCGAGGTGCAGATGGATCGCGGCATCCTCTCGATCAAGGGCGAGCGCAAGGCCGAGAGCGTGCAGGAGAACGAGCGCTTCTCCCGCATCGAGCGTTCGCACGGGGTGTTCTACCGCCGCTTCGCCCTGCCCGACAGCGCCGACCCCGACCGCATCACCGCCACCGGCAAGCACGGCGTGCTGGAAGTGGTGATTCCCAAGCGGCCGGAGACCACGCCGCGCCGGATCCAGGTGCAGTAAGGCGGTGCCTGCCGCGTATCCCGTCCGTGCCGCCACGGCGGCGCGCGCGTAGACTGGGCCCGCGGGTATCGCCCGCGGGCCTTCGTTTTCCAGGTGCCTGAGGCATGGAGTTCAAGGACTACTACCAGACCCTGGGCGTGGAGCCCACGGCCGGCGAGGCCGAGCTGAAGACCGCGTACCGGCGGCTGGCCCGCAAGTACCATCCGGACGTCAGCAAGGAGCCGGGCGCCGAGGAGCGCTTCAAGGCCATCAGCGAGGCCTACGAGGTGCTGCGCGACCCGGAGAAGCGGGCCGCCTACGACCAGTTGCGCGCCCGCGGCTACCGGCCGGGCGAGGAGTTCCGGCCGCCGCCGGATTTCGGCGGCTTCGGCTTCAACGGCCAGGGCTTCCGCTTCCAGGACGATTTCGGCGGCGGCGGCTTCAGCGACTTCTTCGAATCGCTGTTCGGTGGCCGCGGCTTCCGCGGGCGCGGCGGTCCGGCGCCGCAGGGCGACACCCGCGCCAAGCTGAGCATTCCGCTGGAACTGGCCTATGCCGGCGGCAGCCAGCGCATCCAGGTGGACGGCCGCACCCTGGAAGTGAAGGTGCCGGCCGGCATCGGCCAGGGCCAGGTGATCCGCCTGGCCGGGCAGGGCCGCGGCGGCGGTTCGCTGCTGCTGGAGGTGAACTACCGGCCGCACGCCGATTTCGAGGTGGACGGCCGCAACATCCTCTACACCCTGCCGATCGCGCCCTGGGAGGCGGCGCTGGGCGCCACGGTCAGCGTGCCGACCCTGGGCGGGCGGGTGGAACTGAAGGTGCCGCCGGATTCCGACGCCGGCCGCAAGCTGCGCCTGCGCGGCCGCGGCCTGCCGGGCCGGGGCGGACAGCCGGCCGGCGACCAGATCGTCGAACTGGAGATCCGCGTCCCGCCGGCCCGCAGCGAGGAGCAGAAGGCCCTGTACCGGCGCATGGCCGAGGCCTTTGCCTTCGACCCGCGCAAGGGCTGAAACGATTCGGGGCGGCCCGCAGGCCGCCCCGATGGGTCTTGCCCTGGCTGCCCGGGAGCTTCCCGGGGAGCGGCCTCAGCCGCCGGCCAGCAGGCTGTTGATGACCTCGATCAGCTGGTTCTCGTTGAAGGGCTTGGTGATGTAGGCCTTGGCGCCCTGGCGCATGCCCCAGACCTTGTCGGTCTCCTGGTCCTTGGTGGTCACCAGGACGATGGGGATGTGGGCGGTGCTGGCTTCCTTGGAGATGGCCCGGGTGGCCTGGAAGCCGTTGAGGTTGGGCATCACCACGTCCATCAGGATCAGGTCCGGGACCTGGGCCTTGGCGGCCTCGACGCCGGCGGCGCCATCCTCGGCGGTGATGGCCTCGTGCCCCAGCTTCTCGACAATGCGCTTCATGCCCATCAGCTGGGACGGGGAATCGTCAACGATCAGGATGCGTGCCATGTTGGGCCTCCAGTGGTTGGGCGATTGTATGCCGGGCAGGCGGTCGGGGTGCAAGCCGGAGCGGACCGCGGCTCAGAGCCGCACGACCGTCCGTCCGAAGGAGTCGCCGGCCAGCATCGCCGGGAAAATGCCGGGAAGTTCGTCCAGCGTGACTTCCCGCGTGCAGATGCGGTCCAGGTGCGCGGGCTTCCAGGGGCCGGCCAGGCGGCGCCAGACCTCGCCGCGGATGTCGCGGGCGGTGCCGGCCGAGGCCACGCCCAGCAGGCTGACGCCGCGGATGATGAAGGGCATCACGGTGGTGGCCAGCTCGCTGCTGCCGGCCAGGCCGCAGCTGGCGACATTGCCGTAGGGCACGGTCCGGGCCAGCAGGCCGGCCAGCATGCGGCCGCCGACATTGTCCAGGCCGCCGCCGTAGCGGGCCGAGTCCATGGGCCGGTCGGTGAGCAGGGCCTCGCGGCCCAGCACCTCGCGGGCGCCCAGTTCGCGCAGGAAACCGGCCTTGTCGGCCTTGCCGCTGACCGCGTGCACCTCGTAGCCGGCGCGGCTGTAGATGTCCACGGCCAGCATGCCGACGCCGCCGGTGGCGCCGGTGACCACGAGCGGCCCCAGCTCCGGCGTCTGCCGGTTCTCCTCCATGCGCAGCAGGCCCAGGGCGGCGGTGAAGCCGGCGGTGCCCAGCACCATGGCCTCGCGCAGGTCCAGGCCGGCGGGCAGGGGGATGGCCCAGTCGGCTTCCAGGCGGACGATCTCGGAATAGCCACCGTCGCGGGTCTCGGACAGGCCGCAGCCGGTGCACAGCACCGGGTCGCCCTCGCGGAAGCGCGGGTCGGTCGAGGCCAGTACGTGGCCGGCGACGTCGATGCCGCCGACCAGGGGGAAACGGCGCAGGATCTTGCCCTTGCCGGTGCCGGCCAGGGCGTCCTTGTAGTTCACGCTGGACCAGGCGGTGCGGACGACGATTTCGCCCGGCGCCAGGTCATCCAGGGACAGTTCCTCGATGCCGGCGCGGTAGCCGGCATCGTCCTGGTGGATGCGGAAGGCGCGGAAGCGGGCGGGGATGGCCATGCCGCCGCGTTGCTCAGTTCGCCTTGTGGATGGCGCGCTTGTCCACGGCCATGGCGGCGTCGTGGATGGCCTCCGACAGCGTCGGATGGGCATGGCAGATGCGCGCCAGGTCCTCGGCGGAGCCGTGGAATTCCATGGTCAGCACGCCTTCGTGCACCAGCTCCGAGGCATTCGCGCCGATGATGTGCAGGCCCAGCACGCGGTCGGTCTCGGCGTGGGCGATGACCTTGACGAAGCCCACGGCCTCGGCCATGGCCACGGCACGGCCGACGGCGGCGAAGGGGAAGCTGCCGGTCTTGTAGGGCACGCCCTCGGCCTTGAGCTGCTGCTCGGTCTTGCCGACCCAGGCGATCTCCGGCGCGGTGTAGATCACGTAGGGAATGGTGTCGAAGTTGACGTGGCCCGGCAGGCCGGCGATCAGCTCGGCCACGGCGATGCCTTCCTCGAAGCCCTTGTGCGCCAGCATCGGGCCGCGCACGCAGTCACCGATCGCCCAGACGCCCTCGACGCCGGTGCGGCAGTGCTCGTCCACCACGATCTGGCCGCGCTCGTTGAGCTGCACGCCGGTGCCTTCGGCGAGCAGGCCCTTGGTGGCGGCGCGGCGGCCGACGGCCACCAGCAGCCTGTCCACGACCAGGGTCTGCTCGCCCTTGTCGTCGGCGAAGGTGATGGCGACTTCCTTCTTCTTGCCCTTGCCGGTGACCTCGGCCTTGGAGACCTTGGCGCCCAGCTTGATGTCCAGGCCCTGCTTCTTGAACTCGCGCGCGGCCAGCCTGGAGACCTCGGCATCGGCGGCCGGCAGGAACTCCGGCAGGGCCTCGAGGATGGTGACCTCGGCGCCCAGGCGCTTCCACACGCTGCCCAGCTCCAGGCCGATCACGCCGGCGCCGATGACGGCCAGGCGCTTCGGCACCTCGGTGAAGTCCAGGGCGCCGACGTTGTCGACGATGTTCTCGCCGTCGAACTTCGCGAACGGCAGCTCGATCGAGTCCGAGCCGGCGGCGATGATCACGTTCTTGCCCTGCAGCTCGACCTCGCTGCCGTCGTGCTGCCTGACCTTGACCACGCGGTCCGGGTGCAGGGTGGCGAAGCCGTAGTACGGCGCCACCTTGTTGGCCTTGAACAGCATGGCGATGCCGCCGGTGAACTGCTTAACGATGCCGTCCTTGCGGGCGATCATCTTCGGCACGTCGATCGCCGCGTCCTTGAAGCTGATGCCGTGCTGCTCGAACTTGTGCAGCATGTTCTCGTACTGGTGGGTCGAGTCCAGCAGCGCCTTGGAGGGGACGCAGCCCACGCGCAGGCAGGTGCCGCCCAGGGCCGGCTTGCCGTCCTTGCCCAGGGCCGCGTCGACGCAGGCGGTCTTCAGGCCCAGCTGGGCGGCGCGGATGGCGGCGTGGTAGCCGGCCGGGCCGGCACCGATGACGACGACGTCGAACTGTTCGCTCATGAAGGAATCTCTCCGGTTTCCCTCCCGCCGGCGGCGGGAGGGCAGGGGTGGGTCAAGACCGGGCTCAGAGCCCCAGCAGCATCCGGTGCGGATTCTCGAGCTGGTTCTTGATGTCCACCAGGAACAGCACGGCATCCTTGCCGTCGATGATGCGGTGGTCGTAGCTCAGGGCGATGTACATCATCGGCGCGATCACGACCTGGCCATTCTCGGCGATCGGACGCTCCTTGATGGCGTGCATGCCGAGGATGGCCGACTGCGGCGGGTTGACGATCGGCGTCGACATCAGCGAGCCGAAGGTGCCGCCGTTGGTGATGGTGAAGGTGCCGCCCTGCAGGTCCTCCAGCTTGAGGCCACCCTCGCGGGCCGCCTTGGCGTAGCCGGCGATGGCGGCCTCGACCTCGGCGAAGGACATGTTCTCGACGTTGCGCAGCACCGGGGTCACCAGACCCTTGTCGGTGGCGACGGCGATCGAGATGTCGGCATAGCCGTGATAGATGATGTCGTTGCCGTCCACCGAGGCATTGACGATCGGATGGCGCTGCAGCGCGTTGGCGGCGGCCTTGGCGAAGAAGCTCATGAAGCCCAGGCGCACGCCGTGGCTCTTCTCGAACGGCTCGCCCAGCTCCTTGCGCATGGCCATGACCTTGCCCAGGTTGACCTCGTTGAACGAGGTCAGCATGGCGATGGAGTTCTTCGACTGCATCATCCGCTCGGCGATGCGCTGGCGGATGCGGGTCATCGGCACGCGCTGCTCCGGACGGGCACCGCCGCCACCGGTGACGTGCCTGACCAGGTCTTCCTTGGTGACGCGGCCACCGCGGCCGGTGCCCTCGACCTGCGAGGCATCGACGCCCTCGCGGGCGGCGTAGGCGGCGGCGCCCGGCGGCAGCTCGACCTTGCCGGCGGCCGGCTTGGCGGCCTCGGCCTTGGCCGGGGCGGGCGCGGCCGCCGGCTTGGCCTCCTGCTTCGGCGCCTCGGCGGCGGGCGCCGGCGCGGCGGCCACGGCGCCTTCCTCGATGATGGCGACGACCTGCTGGCTGGTCACCGTGTCGCCGGCCTGGAACTTGATCTCCTTGAGCACGCCGTCCACCGGCGAGGGCACTTCCAGCACCACCTTGTCGGTCTCGAGGTCGAGCAGGTTCTCGTCACGACGGACGGCGTCGCCGGCCTTCTTGTGCCAGGTGGCGATGGTGGCGTCGGACACGGATTCCGGAAGGACCGGGACTTTGACTTCGATGCTCATGGACGAGGTCCTGGCTGCGTTGAAAGGGTTATTCGGCGGTATGGCCGTTGGGCGCGTTGACGAGGGCGTCCTCGATCAGCGCGGCCTGCTCGGCATTGTGGGTGGCAAGGTGGCCGCAGGCGGGCGCGGCCGAACGGGCGCGGCCGGCGTAGCTCAGCGACTGGCCCTTGGCCAGGCAGAAATCCAGGTGGTGGCGGATCTGGTACCAGGCGCCCTGGTTCATCGGCTCCTCCTGGCACCACACCACTTCCCTGGCGGCGCCGAAGCGCTTGAGCTCGGCCGCCAGGGCCGGGCGCGGGAAGGGGTAGAGCTGCTCGATGCGGACGATGGCGACGTCCTTGATCTTCTTCGCTTCGGCCGCCTCGACCAGGTCCCAGTAGACCTTGCCGCCGCAGACGACGACACGGCGGGCCTTCTTCGGGTCCTTGCAGGTGCTGTCGGGGATCAGCTCCTGGAAGCCGCCCTTGGCCAGCTCGTCCAGGGTGGAGACCGAGAGCTTGTGCCGCAGCATGGACTTGGGCGTCATCACCACCAGCGGCTTGCGGGTGGCGCGCAGCATCTGCCGGCGCAGCATGTGGAACATCTGTGCGGGCGTGGTCGGCGTGCAGACCTGGATGTTTTCCAGGGCGCACAGCTGCAGGAAGCGCTCCAGGCGGGCCGAGCTGTGCTCGGGGCCCTGGCCCTCGTAGCCGTGCGGCAGGAACAGCACCAGGCCGCAGAGGCGGTCCCACTTGGCCTCGCCGGAGGTGATGAACTGGTCGATCACCACCTGGGCGCCGTTGGCGAAGTCGCCGAACTGGCCTTCCCAGATGTTCAGCGTGGTCGGCTCGGCGGTGGAGTAGCCGTACTCGAAGGCCATCACCGCCTCCTCGCTCAGCAGCGAGTCGATGACCATGGCGTGCTCTGGGTTGGCGACCAGGCTGCGCAGCGGCATGAAGGCCTCGCCGGTCACCTGGTCGTGCAGCACCGCGTGCCGGTGGAAGAAGGTGCCGCGGCCGGCGTCCTGGCCGACCAGGCGCAGCTTGTAACCCTCGCTCAGCAGGGTGGCGTAGGCCAGGTTCTCGGCGAAGCCCCAGTCCATCGGGATCTTGCCGGCGGCCATGGCACGACGGTCCTCGTAGATCTTGGCCACGCGCGGATGCAGCTTGAGGTGCTCCGGCAGCTGGTTGATGCGGTCGGCCAGCGAGGCCAGCGCCGGCTTGGCGACGGCGGTGTCCACCGGGTCGGACAGCTTGCCGCCCAGCCAGCGGCTCCAGTCGACGGAGTAGGGGTCCTTGCCGGCATCGGTGACCACCTCGGTGGTGACCTCGCCGCGGTCGAGCTTGTCGCGGTAGGCATCCGCCATCGCCTTGGCCTCGCCGGCGGCGATCACGCCGGCGCTTTCCAGCTTCTCGGCGTAGAGCTCGCGGGTCGACTTGCGGGCGCGGATGTTCTTGTACATCAGCGGCTGGGTCGCCGCCGGCTCGTCGGCCTCGTTGTGGCCGTGCTTGCGGTAGCAGACCAGGTCGATGACGACGTCGCGGCCGAACTCGTTGCGGAAGTCGAAGGCCAGCTGGGCGCAGAAGGCCACCGCATCCGGGTCGTCGCCGTTCACGTGCAGCACCGGCGCGCCGATGATCTTGGCCGGGTCGGTGCAGTACAGGGTGGAGCGGGCGTCGTCCGGGCGCGAGGTGGTGAAGCCCACCTGGTTGTTGACGACGATGTGGACGGTGCCGCCGACGGCGAAACCGCGCGCCTGCGACATCTGGAACAGTTCCATCACCACGCCCTGGCCGGCGAAGGCGGCATCGCCGTGCACCAGGATCGGCAGCACCTGGCGGCGCTTCGTATCCTCGCGGCGCATCTGCCGGGCGCGCACCGAGCCGGCGACCACCGGGTCGACGATCTCCAGGTGCGAGGGGTTGAAGGCCAGGGCCAGGTGCACCGGGCCGCCCGGGGTGGCGACGTCGGCGGAGAAGCCCATGTGGTACTTCACGTCGCCGCTGTGGGCCGGGTCGTGGTTGTGCTCGAACTTGCCCTCGAACTCGGCGAACAGCTTCTGCGGCGGCTTGCCCAGGGTATTCACCAGCACATTGAGGCGGCCGCGGTGGGCCATGCCGATCACCACGTCCTTGACGCCGGCGCTGCCGCCGCGGCGGACCAGCACGTCCATCAGCGCCACCAGCGATTCGCCGCCTTCCAGCGAGAAACGCTTCTGGCCGACGTACTTGGTGTGCAGGTAACGCTCCAGGCCCTCGGCCGCGGTCAGGCGCTCGAGCAGGCGCTTGCGCTCGGCCGGCGCCAGGCCGTACTTGCCGGCGGCGCCCTCCAGGCGCTGCTGCATCCAGCGGCGCTGCTGGGCGTCGGAGATGTGCATGTACTCGGCGCCGATGCTGCCGCAGTAGGTGGCGCGCAGGCGGGCCAGCAGGTCGCGCAGCTTGAAGCGGTCGGCGCCGAAGAAGGTGCTGGCGGCGAATTCCTGGTCCAGGTCGGCCTGGCTCAGGCCGTGGAAGGGCAGGTCGAGGTCGGGTGCCTCGGGGCGCTGCCACATGCCCAGCGGATCGAGCTCGGCGGCCAGGTGGCCACGCGAGCGGTAGGCGGTGACCAGCTTGCCGACCGCGGTCTGCTTGCGGGCCGCCTCGGCGTCGAGGCCGCCGGCATGGCGGCCGTCGCGGGCCGCGGCCTGGACCTGGGCCATGACCGCCGAATGCGGCACGTCGCCGGCGGACCGGCCGCCGAGACCGTCGAAGTAGCTTTTCCAGGCCGCGGGGACGCTGTCGGGATCGACCAGGTACTGCTCGTACAGGTCTTCGATGAAGGCGGCATTGCCGCCGGCAAGTTGAGAGGTCTGCTTGAACTGCTTGATCAGACTGTCCACGACCCTGGCCTGGACCCGCGCTCGAGGCGGGCAAGTGATTGATGGAAGGGGAAGTCGGAGGGCCGCAGGGCGGCCGCGACAAGGCCCGGGATTATAGCCCGCGGTCGCAGTGGGGGGGAACCTTGCAGGCCCGTCGGTCGGGCCTGCGTCAGGGCCTGCGCGGCCCTGCGTACAGCTTGCGTTCGGCCTCGCGGTGCGTGTCCGCGCTCAGATGCCGAGGGCGCGGAACTCGGTGCAGGGGCGCGAGCGTTCCCAGACCCGGCCGAAGTGTTCCACCAGTTGCCGGCAGCGCGCCGGATGCGCCGGGCTCCAGTCACCTTCCCAGCGGCTGCCGAGGGTACGGAACAGGAAGCCGTCGGCGTCGGTGGCCAGATAGGCCGAGGGATACTGCAGGTCGACGTCCTCGGTGGGCGCGCGGAACTGGAACACCGAACTCATGCGCTGGGCCAGCAGCAGCAGCGGATGGCCCTGACCCTGCACGGCGCCGGGCTCGAGCAGCAGCACGCGCACCACGCCGCCGCGACCGGCGATGGAGAACTGGCGGAAGGCTTCCACCAGCGCCGGCTGGCCGAAGATGGCCGGCTCCAGGTCGCGGCTGAAGATCACGATCTCGCGCCGTGCCGCCTGCACCAGGGCCAGGCAGGCTTCGCTGACGTCGCCCGGGCCTTCGACGTCCTTCGCCGGCACCGAGGGGCCGCGCGGCTTCGCTGCCGGCCGTTCCGGCGCCGCCATCGGCTCGAGGGCGCGGCGCATGGCCTGGTGCTCGATGCCGGCTTCCATGAAGCGCTCGCCGTAGGGCTCGAAGCCGTGCCGGCTGTAGAAGCCCATGGCATGCACCTGCGCATGCAGCGAAACCTCGCGCCAGCCGCGCGCCTGCGCCTGTTCCAGCAGGGCCCGCAGCAGGGCGTCGCCGACGCCGCGGCCACGCCATTCCGGCAGCACGGCCATGCGGCCGATCTTGCCGTCCGGGGTCAGCCGGCCGGTGCCGATCGGACGGTTGGCAGCGTCACGGGCGATGACGTGCTGGCACTTCGGGTCCAGCTCGTCCCATTCCTCTTCCTCCGGCACCTTCTGCTCGAGGATGAAGACGGTCTCGCGCACCAGGCGCAGGTCCCGGTTGTCGACCTTGTAGTCGGCGGGCTCGACCCGGAAGTCGGCATTGATCATGGCGTCACCGTCGGCGCGAAGGCTGGCGCAGCACATAGTGGCCCCGGGCGACCAGGCTTGCCAGCGCCAGGCGGGCCTCCCTGTCCAGTGTGGCCACCGCGGCGGCGTCGAGGGCGCCGGCGGCGGCAAGGCGCCGGGCCGAGGCCACGCCCATGTCGAAGCCCAGGCCGTTGGCGAACAGGCGGGCGCGCCGGCCGACCCGGGTCCAGGCCTGGCGGGCCTGCGGGTGGCGCAGCAGCTGGCCGCCGCGGTCCAGGCTGTCCAGCACCTTGTCGAAGGTCGGCGGCCGGCGCGGCGGCAGGATCTCGCCGGCACTGCGGTAGCGGGTGATGAAGCGGCCGAACCAGTCGGCCAGCACGGCCTCGTCCGGGCTGGCCAGGCCGGCCAGGGCGGCGCGGACCCGGGCCAGGGCGGCGGCATCGATCTCGAAGGGGTCGGCCGGCGGCGCCAGGTCGGGGTCGGCGTAGCGGTCCTCGTCGGCAAGGCCGGCGGCCAGGTGCTCGGCCAGGTCGGCCAGCAGCTCGGCCCGGGAGGGGGCGCGCATGCCGACCGAGATGGTCAGGCAGGCGTCCTCGGCGACGCCATGATGGGGCACGTCCGGCGGCAGGTAGAGCATGTCGCCCGGAGCCAGCACCCAGTCGTGGTCGGGCTCGAACTCGCGCAGCAGCTTCAGCTCCACGTCCGGGCGGAAATCGCGCGGGGCGCCCGGGCGGCTGTCGATCTGCCAGCGGCGGTGACCGTGCGCCTGCAGCAGGAAGACGTCGTACTGGTCGACGTGCGCGCCGACCGAACCGCCCGGGGCGGCGAAGCTGATCATGATGTCGTCGACGCGCCAGGCCGGCAGGAAGCGGAAGTCCTCCAGCAGGGCGCGCACGTCCATGTCCCACTTGTCCACGTCCTGGACCAGCAGGGTCCAGTCCCTGTGCGGCATGGCCGGGAACATGGCCTCCTCGAAGGGACCGTAGCGCAGCTCCCAGCGGTCGCCGCGGCGGTGGTGCACGACGATGCGCGACAGCGCCGCCTCCTCGCAGGCCAGGCCGGCCAGGTCCTCGGGCGTGATCGGCGAGACGAAGCCGGGGAAGGCCTTGCGGATCAGCAGCGGCCGCTTCTGCCAGTAATCGCGCAGGAAGCGCTCCGCCGGCATGCCCAGCGGCTGCTTCGCACTGCCTTCCACCTCGATCGGGAGCTTTTTCATTGGTTTTCTGCCGCGGATTGGCGCGGATGGACGCGGATGAAGCGGTTCAGGTGCCCTGGCCGCAGCCAGCATCAGAACCTTGTCCGCGCTTGTCCGGGTTAATCCGCGTCAAAAATCAGACCTTCTTCGCCAGCGAAGCGGCCAGGCCGGTATAGGTGGCGGGGGTCAGGGCCAGCAGGCGGGCCTTGGCGTCGGCCCGCAGGTCCAGGCCCTGGATGAAGGCGCGCATGGATTCGGCGCTGATGCCCTGGCCACGGGTCAGCTCCTTGAGCTGCTCGTAGGGGTTGGGCAGGCCGTGCCGGCGCATCACCGTCTGCACCGGTTCGGCCAGCACTTCCCAGGCGGCGTCGAGGTCGGCGGCCAGGCGCTCGGGGTTGGCGCTGAGCTTGCCCAGGCCACGCAGCAGGGCATCCAGCGCCACCAGGGCGTGGCCGAAGCCGGTGCCCAGCGCGCGCAGCACGGTGGAGTCGGTCAGGTCGCGCTGCCAGCGGCTGATCGGCAGCTTCTCGCCCAGGTGGGCGAGCAGGGCATTGGAGAGGCCGAAATTGCCCTCGGCGTTCTCGAAGTCGATCGGGTTGACCTTGTGCGGCATGGTCGAGCTGCCGACTTCACCGGCCTTCACCGCCTGCTTGAAATAGCCCAGGGAGATGTAGCCCCAGACGTCCCGGCACAGGTCGATCAGGATGGTGTTGATGCGGCGCTGGGCATCGCAGAGTTCGGCGATGCCGTCATGCGGCTCGATCTGGGTGGTGTAGGGATTGAAGTCCAGGCCCAGGGACTCGACGAAGCGCTGCGCCAGCGCCGGCCAGTCCACGTCCGGATAGGCCACGACATGGGCGTTGTAATTGCCGACGGCGCCGTTGATCTTGCCCGGGAACTCGATGCCGTGCATGACGGCGATCTGCCGCTCCAGCCGGGCCACCACGTTCGCCAGCTCCTTGCCCAGGGTGGTCGGCGAGGCGGTCTGGCCGTGGGTGCGCGAGAGCATGGGCAGGTCGGCCAGGGCGTGCGCCATCTCGCGCAGGCGCTGCGTCACCTCGGCGTGCTTGGGCGCCATCACGCCCACGTAGGCCTGCTGCAGCATCAGCGCGTAGCTGAGGTTGTTGATGTCCTCGCTGGTGCAGGCGAAGTGCACGAACTCCAGGGCCGGGCCCAGCTCGGCGTCGTCGCGCAGGCGCTCCTTGATGAAGTACTCGACCGCCTTGACGTCGTGGTTGGTGGTGCGCTCGATCTCCTTGACCCGGGCGGCGTCGGCCACCGAAAAGCCCTCGGCCAGGGCCCGCAGGCGGCCGGCGGCGGCGTCGGAGAAGGCCTCGAGTTCGGGAATGCCCGGCTCAGCGGCCAGGGCCAGCAGCCATTCCACCTCGACCCGGACCCGGGCCCGGATCAGGCCGAACTCGGAAAAGATCGGCCGCAGGGCCTCGGCCTTGGCGGCGTAACGCCCGTCCAGCGGCGACAGGGCGGTCAGGGTGAACTCGGACATCGGGCGGGCTCGCGGGCGTTGCGGGGCCGCAGATTCTACACCGGCGCGGCCCGGCGCCCGGCGCTATGCTGGTCGGGAACAGGAACGAGGAGACGCCAGCGATGGCCACCAGGACCGCTGCCAGGACCCGCACCGAACGCGACAGCCTGGGTGAACTGCAGGTACCCGCCGAAGCGCTCTGGGGCGCCCAGACCCAACGCGCGGTGCAGAACTTCCCGATCTCCGGCCTGCGCATGCCGCGGCAGTTCATCCGCGCCCTCGGCCTGGTCAAGGCCGCCGCCGCCGAGGCCAATGCCTCGCTGGGGCACCTGCCGAAGACGGTGGCCGCGGCCATCCGCGAGGCGGCGCTGCAGGTGGCCGCCGGCGACCTCGACGGCCAGTTCCCGGTGGACGTGTTCCAGACCGGCTCCGGCACCTCCAGCAACATGAACGCCAACGAGGTGATCGCCAGCCTGGCCGGCCAGCGCCTGGGCCGGCGCGTGCACGCCAACGATCAGGTCAACATGGGCCAGAGCTCCAACGACGTGGTCCCGACCAGCCTGCAGGTGGCGGCCGTGCTGGCCTGCCGCGACCAGCTGCTGCCGGCGCTGCGGCACCTGAAGAAGACGGTGGACCGGCGTGCCCGCGGCCTGGGCAAGGTGATCAAGACCGGCCGCACCCACCTGATGGACGCCATGCCGCTGAGCCTGGGCCAGGAGCTGGGCGCCTGGTCGGCGCAGCTGGGCTCGGCCATCGAACGCATCCAGGACAGCCTGGTCCGGCTGCGCCGCCTGCCCATCGGCGGTACCGCCGTGGGCACCGGCATCAATGCCGACCCGCGTTTCGGCGGACGCGTGGCGGCGGGGCTGAAGCGGCTGACCGGCGAACGTTTCGTACAGGCGCCCAACCTGTTCGAGGGCATCGCCGCCCAGGACGGGGCGGTGGAACTGTCCGGCCAGCTCAACGTGCTGGCGGCGGCGCTGATGAAGATCGGTAATGACCTGCGCTGGATGAACTCCGGGCCGCTGGCCGGCCTGGGCGAGATCGAACTGCCGGCCCTGCAGCCGGGCAGCTCGATCATGCCGGGCAAGGTCAATCCGGTGATCCCGGAGGCGGTGTGCATGGTCTGCGCCCAGGTGATGGGCAACCACGCGACGGTGACGGTGGCCGGGGCCAGCGGCAACTTCCAGCTCAACGTGATGCTGCCGGTGATCGCCCACAACCTGTTGCAGTCCACGGAGCTGCTGGCCAATGCCTCGCGGCAGCTGGCCGATGCCGCCATCGCCGGCTTCACCGTGCGGCGCGACCGGCTGCAAGCGGCCCTGGGCCGCAATCCCATCCTGGTGACGGCGCTCAACCCGGTGATCGGCTACGAGAAGGCGGCGGCCATCGCCAAGCAGGCCTATCGGGAAGGCCGGCCGATCCTGGACGTGGCGAGGGAGGCCACCGGACTGCCGGAGGCGAGGCTGCGCAAACTGCTGGATCCCGCCGCGCTGGCGCGGGGCGGGATCCAGGGCAAACCGGGGGGTGGGGGAGGCTGAGGCCTGGGCCAGGCCAGCTCCCCGCGCGGGGAACCGGCCTGGTGCTCAGTGCCCGGGCGGCAGGGACACCCGGCCGCGGACGTTGCGTGCTTCGACATCGCCGCTGCCCATCGACCGCACGGTGACGTCGCCTTCGACGTCGATGAGCTCGGCGTCGCCCGAGCCGATGGACTTGATGAGCACGCTGCCGCCGACGCCATGGGCGGCGACGTCGCCGGAGCCGATCGAGCCGATCTCGATGTCGCCACCGACCCGGATCAGGTCCAGGTCGCCGGAGCCGACGCTGTCGACCCGGACGTTGCCCTTCACGCCGCGCACCTCGACGTCGCCGGAACCGATGGAATCGATCACCAGCGAGCCGATTTCCTCGGCTTCGATCTCACCCGAGCCGACCCGGGTCCGGACCTGACCGCTGATGCCGGTGATGTCCAGGTCGCCGGAGGCCACCCGCGCGTCCAGGCTGGCGACGTCGCGCACGCTGGCATCGCCGGAGCCGATGTCCACCTCGTAGTCCAGGCCGGCCGGCAGGCGGGCGCTGACCTTGAGGGTGGCGTAGGTGCGGCCGAAGTTGATCTCCCAGCCACGTTCCTCGCGCTTGGCGATGATCACCAGGGTGTCGCCCCTGCGCTCCTGGCTCAGCCGGAGCTGGTCGAAGTAGCGGGTGTCGGAAACGCAGGCGATGGCCTCGACGCTGGCATTGTCCTCGACGCCGCGCAGGTCGAGCTCATGCGGGCCGATCTCGAAGCGGACCTTGTCGACGCCGCTGAGGTCCGGATCCAGCGACATCGGGCGGCTGTGCTTGCAGTCGTCGTCGGCCAGGGCGGGGAGGGTGGCCAGGCCGAACAGGGCCGGAACCAGAAGCAGTCGAACGGATGGGATCAGGCGCATCTCAGATCTCCTCGTCGTCGCAATCGTCGATATCGTCCGCCTCGAGCCGGGCGTAGGGGACGAACTCCGGCACCGCCGCGGCCAGCGCGTCCTGGGCCCGGTGCAGGGCCGCCAGGCGGTCGCACAGGGCGAGGGCGGATTCGCGGATCTTGCCGGCATCGTCCTGCACGCGATCGTCCACCCGGCTCTGCAGGTTCTCGGCGTCGCCCGAGAACAGGGCGTTGGCGGTCTCGCCCAGGGCATGGACGGCGAGGGCAGCGCCATCCATGCCGATCTCGGCGCCGGCGGCGGCAACGGCGATCATTTCCTCGCGGTAGGCCAGGGCCAGGCTGCGCTGCTCCGCGTCCAGACCCAGGGTCTTGCCGTCGATCAGCAGTTCGCCCTCGGGCGTGATCTCGGCCCTGGGCAGGCTGCCGGACTTCAGGCGGAGATTGCCCTCGGCCATCTCCTCCCGCACCTTGTCGGCGACCTTGCTGGTCTTGGCCTCGATCTTCGCGGCGGCCGCTTCCAGCCGCTGCGCCACCCGTTCGGCCCGATCCGCGGCCCGGTCACAGGCGGCCAGGGACAGGATCGTCAGCACCGCAAGAACCCGAATGGCGTTTTTCATCAGTACGCTCCTCAACCTTCGTCGCGCCAGCGACGCATGCGGGTGGCGGCGAACAGCAGGGCGATGCCCACCACCGCACCGACCCAGATGTCGGCCCGGCCCAGCAGCTCCAGGGTGTGGGCGGCGGAGAAGAACTCCGGGATCTGCGCCGGGCTGTCGACGTCGACGCCCGGGCCTTCCAGGGTCAGCGCCCAGCTGCCCGGCGCCGCGCTCAGCAAGCCACGGAAGGCGATCGTGTACCAGAGGTCATCGTGCGGGATCTCGACGCCCTGGAAGATGTCGGTGAAGCTGACCAGGGCGCAGCCCAGCACCGGCAGCATGATCGCCCACAGGAAGGGCACGCGGCGCGCCCAGGCCGAGCAGAACATCAGCCAGCCCACGGTCGGCAGCGACCACAGCGCCTGCACCGGCAGCATCAGCAGCATCGAGCCCATGATCCGGACCGGGTGCGAGTGCACCAGGATGCTGCCGGCGCCGGGCAGGCCGTTGATGGTCGTGGTCAGCATGCTGATGATCCAGAAGGCCACGCCGATGAGCATGCCGATGCCCAGGGCGATCAGCGGCGCCAGGAACAGCGCCCAGGCCAGCTTGGACAGCACCATCTGGCTGTCCGACAGCGGCAGCGACTTCCAGAACAGGATGCTGCGGTCGCGGCGGTCGTCGTAGAGCGAACCCAGGCAGTAGAAGAAGACCACGAAGGCCAGGATCGCCAGGGCGATGCAGATGCCGGAGAGCAGCGCCACGTCGCCAACCGCGCCCATGGCCTCGGCGATTTCGGCGTCGTTGCCGTGGACCTGCATGCCGTTCTGCCGACCCAGCATCGTGCCGGCCACCGCCGCGACCAGGGAGAACAGCACCGCGATGGAACCGGCGATCAGCGGGGCCCAGAAGAAGCCGCCCCGGTGTTCCCAGAACTCGCGCTTGATCAGCCACTTCATCGTGTTCATGCGTAGGTTCCCTTCATGGTGGCGACGAACAGGTCGGCAATGCCCGGGTTGCGGACTTCGCCGAACTCGGCCAGCGTCTGCCGCGGCTGGCCGTCGAACAGCATCACCGCCTTGCCGAACACCTGGCGCTCGTCGATCGGGCCCAGGGCCCGGGCGGCTTCGACGCGATCGGCCGGCACCATCACTTCGTGGAAGCGCTCGCCGACGTCGTCCATCGAGGCCGAAAGCACGATCTTGCCGTCGCGGATGAACATCAGGTCGGTGAGGATGTGCTCGATCTCCTCGACCTGGTGCGTGGTCACCACGATGGTCTTCTGTTCGTCGAAATAGTCCTCGAGCAGGTTCTGGTAGAACTGCTTGCGGTAGAGGATGTCCAGGCCGAGGGTCGGCTCGTCCAGCACCAGCAGCTTGGCGTCGATGGCCATGACCAGGGCCAGGTGCAGCTGCACGATCATGCCCTTGGACATCTGCTTGACGCGCTGGTTGGGCTGCAGCTTGGTCTTGGCCAGGTAGGCCTCGGCGCGCTTGCGGTCGAAGCGGGGGTGCACACCCTCGACGAAGTCCAGCGCGTCCTTGACCTTCAGCCAGCGCGGCAGCACCGCCACGTCGGCGATGAAGCAGACGTCCTGCATCAGGGCGTCGCGCTCGCGGGCCGGGTCGCGGCCCAGCACCTTCAGTTCGCCTTCGTAGGGAATCAGGCCGAGGGCGGCCTTCAGGGTGGTGGTCTTGCCGGAGCCGTTGGGGCCGATCAGGCCGACGATGCGGCCGGCGGGGATCTCGAAGCTGATGCCGTCGACGGCGACCGTGCCGTTGTAGCGCTTGCTGAGATTGCGGGCGGAGATGACGGCGCTCATCGCTGCGTCTCCTTGGCGGCGTTCATGAGCCGCTCGATGTCCAGGCCCAGGCGGTGGATGCGCTCGACCACCTGCGGCCATTCCTCCTTGAGGAAGCGCTCGCGTTCGGTAGCCAGCAGCTTCTCGCGCGCCCCTTCGGTCACGTACATGCCAAGTCCCCTTCGTTTCTCGACGAGTTCCTCGTCCGCCAGCTCCTGGTAGGCGCGGGAGACGGTGATCGGATTGAGCTGGTATTCGGCGGCGATCTGCCGGACGGAGGGCAGGGCGTCTCCCGGCTTGAGCACGCCGTCGAGCATCATCGCCACCACCTTTTCCTTGAGCTGCCGGTAGATCGGCGCGCTGTCGTTCCAGGCGACATTCATTTCAGGACTCCTGGCGCGGCGCCAGGGCCGCAATCGAGACGAAGGGCATGGCCAGGTGCCGGCGCATGGCTCCGCGGATGGCCCGGGCGCGGGAGGCTTCCTCCGATTCCAGGGCGACGTCGGCCTGATCCATCACCAGGACGTGGGGGGCGGGGGCTTCGCCGGATTCCGGCAGGCTCGGCGGCTGGCCCAGCGCATAACCGGTGGTGACGGTTCCCAGCGCGAGGGTCAGGCTGAGCAGGTTGTTCTTGAACTTCGGGTTCATCTCCGCCTCCCTTGGTGAGGTAGGGGTTAGGTGTTGTAGGCAACTATAACACTAAAACCGGCGCGGTCAACACCTTTTTCCCCTTTTGGGTCCAAACTGATGGCACATGGACCCCGGGCGAGACCCCTCCCAGGAGGCAAATCCGATGAAAATCAGCAAGTTGGCCATTCTTTCCGGGTTGCTGCTGGCCCTGGCCTGGGGCCGGCCCGCGGCTGCCGGGGAGCTGCTGGACCACGAATACCGGCGCCTGGCCGCCCAGGAGACAGTCAATCTGGGCGAGGCCTATGCCGGCCAGGTGCTGCTGGTGGTGAACACCGCCAGCAAGTGCGGCAACACGCCGCAGTACGAAGGCCTGGAAGCGATGTACGAGAAGTACCGCGAGCAGGGCTTCGCCGTGCTCGGCTTTCCCTCGAACGACTTCATGGGCCAGGAACCCGGCAGCGAGGAAGAGATCCAGGAGTTCTGCACCCTCACCTACGGGGTGAAGTTCCCGATGTTCGAGAAGGTGCAGGTGCGCGGCGCCGATGCGACGCCGCTGTACAGGGCGCTGGCCGAGGCCACGGGCGAATCGCCGGGCTGGAATTTCCACAAGTACCTGCTGGATCGGCAGGGCAATGTCGTGGCCAGTTTCGGTCACCGCGTGCAGCCGGACGATCCGGAGCTGGTGGCCGCCATCGAGCGGGAGCTGGCCAAGCCCTCGCCGTCCGGGCCCTGAGGCCTCCGGCCTGAACGCCAGCCGCCGCCGTCGTTGCCCCGGCGGCGGCCGCCCGCGACAATACCGGCCGACGCGCCACCCCGGCGCGGACTGACGGAGTCGAATACCCATGAAGTCCCCCCTGCGTTTCGCCGCGCCGCTGGCGCTGGCCGGCCTGGCCTTCGCCCTGTCCGGCTGCGGCAACAAGGAAGCGGCCGAGGCCGAGCACGACACCGGCAACGAGACCGCCGCCATCGCCGCCGAACCGGCCGAGCCGGGCGCGCCGGCGGTTCCCGGCATCGAAGGCCTGGACACCGAGCGCAAGCAGGTCAGCTACATGATCGGCCTGGACCTGGCCAACTCGCTGATGCCGATCAAGGACGACCTCGACGTCGAGGTGCTGGCCGAGGCCATGTCGGCGCGCTTCGCCGGCGAGGACGTCAAGCTCAGCGACGAGCAGGTGCGGATCATCCAGGACGCCTACACCGCCCGGTTGCAGGCCCGGCAGATGGCCGAGTTCGAGGCCAAGGCGGCGAAGAACCTGGAAGAGGGCACCGCCTTCCTCGAGGCCAACAAGGGCAAGCGCGGCGTGCGCGTCACCGACAGCGGCCTGCAGTACCGGGTCGAGCGCGCCGGCAACGGCCCCAAGCCGCAGCGCCAGGACGTCGTCCGCGTGCACTACCGCGGTCGCCTGCTGGACGGCACCGAGTTCGACAGCTCCTACGAGCGCGGCGAACCGACCGAGTTCGGCCTGAGCCAGGTGATCCCGGGCTGGGCCGAGGGCGTGGCGCTGATGCCGGTGGGCAGCAAGTACACCTTCTGGATCCCGGCCTCGCTGGCCTATGGCGAGAGCGGCACCGGCCCGATCCCGCCGAACGCCACCCTGACCTTCGAGGTCGAGCTGCTGGACATCGTCAAGTAAGCCGGCCATGCGCGTCGCCGTCTTCGGTACCGGTTACGTCGGCCTGGTCACCGGCACCTGCCTGGCCGAGGTCGGGCACCGGGTGACCTGCGTCGACATCGACCAGGGCAAGATCGAGGGCCTGAAGCAGGGCCGGATTCCGATCTACGAGCCTGGCCTGGAGCCCATGGTGCTGGCCAACCACGCGGCCGGCCGCCTGGGCTTCAGCACCGATGCCGAGGCGGCGATCGCCGAGGCCGAAGTGCTGTTCATCGCCGTCGGCACGCCGCCGGACGAGGACGGCAGCGCCGACCTCAGCCATGTGCTGGCGGTGGCCCGGACCATCGGCCGGGCCCTGACGACGCCGGCCATCGTGGTCAACAAGTCGACGGTGCCGGTCGGCACCGCCGACCGGGTGCGTGCGGTGATCGCCGGCGAGCTGTCGGCGCGGGGGCTCCAGCTCGACTTCGAGGTGGTGTCCAACCCCGAGTTCCTGAAGGAGGGCGCGGCGGTCAACGACTGCATGCGTCCCGACCGCATCATCATCGGCTCGCGCAGCCCGCGGGCCGTGGAGGTGATGAAGCGGCTGTACGCGCCGTTCAACCGCAACCACGAGCGGGTGGTGGTGATGGACGAGCGCTCGGCGGAGCTGACCAAGTACGCCGCCAACGCCATGCTGGCCACCAAGATCAGCTTCATGAACGAGATGGCCAACATCGCCGAGCGTGTCGGCGCCGACATCGAGATGGTGCGCCTGGGCATCGGCTCGGATCCGCGCATCGGCTACCACTTCATCTACCCGGGCGCCGGCTACGGCGGCAGCTGTTTTCCCAAGGACGTGCAGGCGCTGGAGCGTACCGCCCGCCAGCACGGCTACCAGGCTCGCATCCTCGACGCCGTCGAGGCGGTGAACGCCGAGCAGAAGTCCAAGCTGTTCGAGCTGGTGAGCCGCCACTACGGCCGCGACCGACTTTTCGGCAAGACCTTCGCGGTCTGGGGCCTGTCCTTCAAGCCCAATACCGACGACATGCGTGAAGCGCCGAGCCGGACCCTGCTGACCCAGCTGTGGGCGGCGGGCGTGAAGGTGCGCGCGCACGACCCGGAGGCCATGGCCGAGACCCGGCGCATCTTCGGCGAGCGCGACGACCTGCTGCTGTGCGATCGGCCGGAACAGGCCCTGGAAGGCGCCGACGCGCTGATCCTGGTGACCGAGTGGAAGGCGTTCTGGAACCCCGACTTCGCCGCGCTCAGGGCCGCCCTGGCCGACGCCGTGGTTTT
>Ga0207873_1000443_pt1 | contig 45802 bp, 34 predicted proteins | sample BGWIniCompost_FD_187373 | JGI IMG/M metagenome (GOLD analysis project Ga0207873, IMG submission 187373) | Cellulose adapted compost microbial communities from Newby Island Compost Facility, Milpitas, CA, USA - BGW Initial Compost (SPAdes)... ...
AACCTTATATTGTATCCAATTGAACGCGCCCAAGACGGCGCGCAAACGTGGTGGTCACACGGGCCGCAGCGGGTGGTGGCAGGAGCAGCAGCATGAGTGCGGCCCGGCGCGACAGGGAGAGCTCAATGAAAGTCATCGAAGCGAACGACGTACATCGGGTCCTGGAATTTCGCACGCTGATCGAGGCATTGCGTCGCACGTTCGGATCGCCGGCCGGGATGCCGCAGCGGCTGATGTTCCGGCTCGATCCGGACGGGGAATCCCGGGATGTCTTCGCGTTGCTTCCGTCGTGGAACGGGGACGTGATCGGCGTGAAGGCGTTCACGTATCTCCCCGGGAACGCGGCGGTCGGGCGCCCGATCCTGCACTCGAAGATCCTGTTGTTCGATCGTAAGACGGGCGAACCGCTGGCCCTCGTCGATGGTACGACGGTGACGTATTGGCGGACCGCGGCGATGGCGGGGTTGGCCGCGGACTATCTGGCGCGGAAGGACGCGCGGCGGCTGCTGGTGTGCGGCACGGGCAACCTGGCCCCGTACATGGTGCTGGCGCACGCGTCGGTCCGTCCGATCGACGAGGTGGCCATCTGGGGCCGGAACCCGGACAAGGCGAAGCAGGTGATCGCCCGGGTCGCCGAGCGGCGTCCGGATCTCCGTTGTCGGGTCGCGGAGAATCTGGAGGAGGAGGCGCGTGCGGCGGACGTCATCAGCTGCGTGACCGCCTCCCACACCCCGATCATCCACGGCGAGTGGGTGCGGCCGGGCACGCATACGGATTTCTTCGGCAACCACGAGCGCGACGGGCGGGAGTGCGACACGGAGATGGTGGTGAAGTCGCGGGTATACGTGGACAGCCGGGTGAACGTGCTGGCGGAAGCGGGCGAGCTCTTGATCCCGATCTCCGAAGGCCGGTTCTCCGCCGACGATGTGGTGGGCGAGCTCGCGGACCTGTGTTCCGGCAGGGTCGCCGGCCGGGGCTCCGATGACGAGATCACGCTGTTCAAGTCCGTGGGTACGGCGCTCGCGGACCTCGCTGCCGCGGAACTGGTATCGCGGAGCCTCTAGTCGAGGGCGCCACCCTCGCAGGGACCACAACATGGGAGACGAGGAGGATTCATGACTCCGAACTGGCGGGGCGTGTTTCCAGCCCTACCGACCCAGTTCCACGAAGACCTGTCCGTCGACATAGACGGGACGATGCGCCACTTCGAGGCGCTCCTCGATGCGGGTGTCCACGGGATGGTGTTGCTGGGCACGATCGGGGAGAACAACTCGCTCACGCCGGAAGAGAAGCGTGAGGTGCTGCGCGCGGGGGTGCAGGTCGCGCGGGGTCGGATCCCCGTCCTGACGGGCGTGTCGGAGTTCACGACGGCCGCCGCGTGCCGGTATGCCGCGGATGCGGCGGAGATCGGCGTGGATGGGCTGATGGTGCTTCCCGCGATGGCGTATCGTGCGGACCGGCGGGAAACGGTGGCGCACTTCCGGGCGGTCGCGGCGGCGAGCCCCTTGCCGATCCTGTGCTACAACAACCCGAAGGTCTACGGCGTGGACCTGACGCCGGACATCTTCGTGGAGCTGGCCGACGTGGAGACGATCGTCGCGATCAAGGAGGCGTCGGGCGATCCGCGCCGACTCACCGACATCGTGAACGCGGTCGGCGATCGCTACATCCTCTTCGCCGGGCTGGACGACGTGGTCCTCGAGAGCGTGATGCTGGGCGCCGTCGGCACGGTCTTCGGTGTGGTCAACGCGTTCCCGGCCGAGACGATCTACATGTGGGAGCTGGCCACGCGGGGCGAGTGGGACAAGGCCCTGGAGATCTACCGCTGGATGATGCCGCTCCTGCACCTGGACGACCATCCGAAGCTCGTCCAGTACATGAAGCTGATGTCGCAGGAGTGTGGCTACGGGCACGAGCGTGTGCGTCCGCCGCGCCTCCCGCTGGTGGGCGAGGAGCGTGAGCGGATCCTCGAGATCATCCGGAGGGCGAAGGAGACGCGTCCGGAGATCCCGGTCGCGGCCAGGTCGGCGTAGGCGGGAGCGCAGACGCCCGCCGGCCCACGGACCGCGCCCCGCGCTTCGATCCGAAGCGCGGGGCGCGTCGTTTGTCGGATCGAAGCGCGGACCGCGTCGTTATTCGCGTGTCTCGGAGTCGGAGCTGGCGGCTCCGGCTCGGCCGCGAACCAGCACCTGCGACGCCGGCTCGAGCCTCACCCGGCGCGGGCGGGAACCGGGCTCGGGGCGCGGCATCGATCGCCGTCCGCATCGCCGCGCGGCGGAAGCACGCTCGTCAGCCTCCCCGCGTACGCCAGCGACAGGACCTGCACGGTGTGGAGGACGGGGATCGGACGCCCCTTGCCGTTCGCGCCGAGGTGCGCACGGATCTGGACCATGCACCCTATGTTGCCGAGGGCGACGAGGTCCGCGCCGGTGCGTCGCACGGCGTCCGCCTTCATCCGTCCGAGCTCGCCGGCGATCTCCGGCTGGTCGATGTTGTAGGTGCCGGCCGAGCCGCAGCAACGCTCCCCGTCGTCCAGCTCCACCAGCTCGAGCCCCGGGATGGCGCGCAGCAGCCGGCGCGGCTCGGATCGAACCTGCTGCGCGTGGCAGAGGTGGCACGCGTCGTGGTAGGCGACGCGCAGCGGCGCCTCGAGCGGGGGCGGGGGCAGGATCCCGAGGCGGTCCAGGAAGACCGAGACGTCGACGGCGCGCTCCGCCAACTCCCGCGCGGCGGCTTCCTCGGGTTGCCCGGCGAACATCAGCGGATAATCCTTGATCCCTGAGCCGCACCCCGCGGCGTTGACGATGATCGCGTCGACGTCGCGAGGGAACGCGGAGAGGAGCCGGCGCGCGTGCATGCGGGCGTCGTCGATCTCGCCGACGTGCCACCCCAGCGCGCCGCAGCACCCCTGCCCTCCCGGGACGACGACCTCGACGCCGTTGCGGGTCAGGACGTCGATCGTCGCGCGGTTGATCTCCGGCTCCAGCACCTCCTGCACGCACCCGATCAGGAGCGCCACGCGCGCCCGCCGCGCGCCGACGGCCGGGATCGTCTCCGGGATCGGCTCGGCCGTCGGCAGCCGGTCCGGCACCAGGTCCAGCATGGGGCGGAGCGCCGCCGGAACGACCGGACGGAGCCGGCGAGTCAGGCGGCCCGCTCTCACCGCGATGCGGAAGCGTCGCCGGTACGGGAGTGTGCTCAACGCGAGCCGCCGCCGCGCCCGCGCGAGGAACGGGTGCCGCACCTTGTCCGCCGTGGCGGCCCGGTACGGGAGGAGTAGCCGGTGGTAGGGAACACCGGACGGGCACGCGGATTCGCACGCCAGGCACCCCAGGCACCGGTCCACGTGCGCCGCGACGGCCCGGGCATCGAGCTCGCCTTCCAGTACGCCCTTCATCAGATAGATCCGCCCTCGCGGCGAATCCATCTCTTCGCCGAGGACCTGATACGTCGGACACGTGGGCAGGCAGAAGCCGCAGTGCACGCACATGGCGGCGGCATCTGCCATGGCCCTTCCGTGCGCGCCAAGCTCCTCGATCGGGATTCGGTGCTGCATTCTGTGCCAACCTCAACTCGCGGCGGCCGATACGGCGCGCACGTCCGGCACCAGCGGCGGGAACCGGCCGTCCGGATCGAGCGCGTCCTTGACGCGCCGGGCGAAGATCGCGGCGCCGACGTTCGTCGGGCCGATCCACGGGCTGGCCCCATCCAGTGCGGGGCCCCGTACGAAGAGTCCGCTCAGCCCCGCAAGATCCAGCTCGGTGCGCGGCCGTTCGACGGGCCACGCCAGCCACGCCACGTTCCCCGCGACCGCGTATCTGCGCGCGATGTCCCTGGCCGCGAGTACGCGTTCCAGCTCGGGGAGACGGCGGAGAGTGAGGGGGACCTTCGCGATCCAGCATTCCTGCGGCGCCCAGGCGAAGTCCCTCAGCCCCTGCCAGTAGCCCTCTTCGTCCGCACCGGCGACGACCTCGAAGGGCCGGCCCGTGGCGGCCCCCACCCGGGCGGCGTGGACGTCCAGCATCGCCTCGTCGCCCGAGACCCGCAGCACCAGCGTGCCCGGCGGCTCCAGGTCCAGCGCCTCGAGGTCGAAGGGCCGGCGCCCCAGCTCGGCCATGACCGTCACGGCGTCCTCCACCCCTGCGCACTTCACGCGGATCGTGCGCCACGCCGGCGGCGCCGGGAACACCTTGAAGGACAGCTCGATCAGCACGCCGAGGCGACCCAGGCTGCCGACCATGAGCTTCGGCAGATCGAAGCCGGCGGCGTTCTTCACCACCTTCCCGCCTCCACGGACCAGCTTGCCCGTCCCGTCGACGAACCGCACGCCGATGACGAAGTCCCGGACCCCGCCGAACCGGAGCCGGCCGGAGCCGTTGATCGCCGCCGCGACGGTGCCGCCGAGGGTCGCGCCGGCGCAGGCGAGCGGCGGATCGAAGGGAAGGTGTTGGCCATTCTCGGCCAGGAGCGCCTGGATCTCCGAGAGCGGAGTGCCCGCGAGGGCGGTGAAGGTGAATTCGCCGGGGTCGTACTCCACGACGCCCCTGAGCCGCGTCGTGTCGATGTAAAGCGCGCCCGGCTCCTCGGCGACCAGCGGCGCCTTCGTCCGCGCTCCGTGCGCCACCACGCGCGAGTGCTCACGCACCGCGGCGACGACATCCTCGATGCGATCGGGAGAGACCGTCGTCACAGCGCCTCCACCATAGGCGGGTGTTCCGCGACACTCCCTGCCCCGAGCTCCCGGAGCGACGGGAACATCTTCCCGCGGTTGGCGATCTGCTTGGGATCCATGGCCAGGCGGATCCGGTGGAAGGCGTCTACATCGTCCGGGGCGAACATGCGGGGCAGGAACGCCCGTTTCTCGACGCCCACGCCGTGCTCGCCGGTGATGGAGCCGCCAAGCTCGATGCAGAGGTCGAGGATGCGCCCGGCCAGCGCCTCGGCGCGCTCGAACTCGCCCTCCCGCTGGCCGTCGTAGAGGATGAGGGGGTGTAGGTTCCCGTCGCCGGCGTGGAAGACGTTGGCGACGCGCAGCCCGTACTCGCGCGACAGCTCGACGATGCGGCGGAGGGCGTAACCGAGGCGGCTGCGGGGGACGACGCCGTCCTGCACGAGGTAGTCGGGGCTGAGCCGGCCGACGGCGGAGAAGGCGCTCTTGCGTCCCCTCCAGATCGCCGCCCGCTCCTCCGGCGAGGTGGCCGTGTGGACGCCGATCGCGCCGGACTCCCGGATCAGGTCGTCCAGCCGGCGCCGCTCGGCCTCGAGGAGATCCCGCGGCGCCTCCAGCTCGACGATCAGCACCGCCTCCGCGCCCGGGGGATACTCGGCATGCACCGCGGCAGTGGCCGCCTCGATGGCGATGGCGTCCATGATCTCCATCGCCGCCGGGAGCAGCCCTGCCGCCACGATGCGCGCCACGGCCTCGCCCGCGGCCTCGACCGTGTCGTATCCGGCCAGGATCGTGTACGACGACTCGGCGATGGGAAGCAGCCGGAGCGTGATCTCGAGCGCGATCCCGAAGAGACCCTCGCTCCCGACGAAGAGCCCCGTCCAGTCCGGCTCGATCGTCTCGAGGCTGTCGCCGCCCAGCTCGACCACCTCGCCCGTCGCGAGCACCGCCTTCAGCCCGAGCACGTGGTTCGCCGTCATGCCGTACTTCAGGCAGTGGGCGCCACCGGAATTGAAGCCGATGTTCCCGCCGATGGTGCAGACCTGCTGGCTGGAGGGGTCGGGGGCGTAATGGAGCCCGTAGGGCGCTGCGGCCCGCGAGACGTGGAGGTTGATGACGCCCGGCTCGACCACGGCGATCCGCCGGTCCGGGTCGAGCTCGAGGATCCGGTTCAGCCGGTTCAGGGCGATGATCACGCCGCCCTCGATGGGGAGCGAGCCGCCCGAAAGACTGGTCCCGCTCCCGCGCGGGACGAAGGGAACGCCGAGGTCGTGGCAGAGCCGCACCGTGCGGATTACCTCGTCGGCCGATTCCGCCAGGACGACGGCCGTCGGAGAGACCGCGAACGCGGTGAGGGCATCGGATTCGTAGGCAGCGAGCTGCGCGCGGCCCAGGAGCAGACGTCGCTCCGGGACGATCGCGCGCAGCCCCCGGATGAGTTCGTTGATCGGCGCCATCACCCGTCGCGGCGGCCGGCCTCGACGGCCCGGCCCGCCGCCCCCCGGTGCGAATCGCCGTGCGGCTCGGTCATCGATTGAATCTGATCGACTTGAACTTGCGCGCCTGCTCCTCGATCGCGGCCTCCGTCGCCAAACGCTCGATGCTCGAGGCGCCGAAGAAGCCGACCACGCCCTTCGTGCGCTCGAGGACGTACTGCGCGTCCTCCGGGGTGGCGATCGGCCCGCCGTGACAGAGGACCATCACGTTCGGGTTGACCGACTTCGCCGCGTCGTGGATCGCCTGGACCCGGTCGACGGCCTCGTCCAACGTCATCGCCGTGTCTACACCGATCGACCCGCCCACGGTCGTGTGCACGTGCGCGACGACGACGTCCGCGCCCGCCTCGGTGAACCAGCGCGCCTGCTCCTCGTCGAACACGTACGGGCACGTCAGCATCCCCAGCTCGTGGGCGAGGGCGATCATCTCGACCTCGAGGCGGATGCTCATCCCCGTCTCCTCGAGCGCCCGGCGGAAGTTGCCGTCGATGAGCCCGACCGTCGGGAAGTTCTGCACCCCGTCGAAGCCCATGTCTTTGAGCTCCCGGAGGAACACCCGCATGATGCGGAAGGGATCGGTGCCGCAGACGCCCGCCAGCACCGGCGTGTCCTTCACGACCGGGAGGACCTCCCGGGCCATGTCCACCACGATCGCGTTCGCGTCGCCGTAGGGCATCAGGCCGCTGAGGCTGCCGCGCCCCGCCATCCGGTAACGGCCCGAGTTGTAGATGATGATCAGGTCGACACCGCCGCGCTCGGCGAACTTGGCCGAGATCCCCGTCCCGGCGCCGGCGCCGATGATCGGCTTGCCGGCCTCCACCTGTGCCCGCAGGCGGCGCAGGCACTCCTCGTAACCGATGAAAGGCATGATCCCTCAGTTCTCCCGTTGTGGCATTATACGCAGTAGCTCGTCGACGAGCACCTGTGCGAACTCAGGATCGTTGATGTGGGCGTCCACCTCCACGACCCGGACGTTCGGTCCCACGTGCCCGCGCAGGGTGTCGAAGAGCACCCGGTCCGCCTCGGGGTCGTGGAACGGTTGCCCCTCGGCGTCGATCATGCTGACGCCGCGGAGCGGGAGCACCAGCACGACCGGGCCCTGCGCCTTGTTGAGCTGGGCCGCGATCCGCCGCCCGATCTCCTCGCACTCCGCCGGGGTCGTCCGCATGAGCGTGACCGACGGGTTGTGCCGGTAGAGGTTCCGCCCGCGGAATTTCTCCGGGACCGTGTCCATGGGGCCGAAGTTGACCATGTCGAGGGCACCCACGGAAACGACCTGCGGGATCCCCTTCCGCCCGGCCGCCGAGAGGCGATCCGGCCCCGCGGACAGGACCCCGCCCACCACCTCGTCGCACCACTCCGTCGTCGTGACGTCCAGCACGCCGGCGAAGTAGCCGTCGTCGATCAGCCCCTCCATGGCCCGGCCGCCGGACCCCGTCGCGTGGAAGACCATGACGTCGTAGCCGGCGGACTCGAGGAGCCGACGCGCCGCCGTCACGCACGGCGTGGTCACCCCGAACATCGTCGCCGCGATCATGGGCCGGCTCTCCACCTCCGGGACCTCCTGCTCCACCATCCCGCAGATCGCCCCGGCGGCGTTCGCCAGCACCCGCCGCAGGAGGGGATTCAGACCGGCGATGTCCACGACCGAGTACATCATGGTGATGTCCTTGATGTCCACGTAGGGCGCCGTATTTCCGGACATCATCGTGGACACCAGAACCTTGGGGACGCCCACGGGCAGGACCCGCATCGCCGCGCTCACCATCGCCGTGCCGCCGCCGCCGCCGAGCCCGAGGACTCCGTGGAACCGTCCCTCCTTGTAGAGCCGCGCCACGATCTCGCGCGCGCCCGCGAGCATCACGTCGACGGCCGTGCCGCGGTCCCGGCGCGCGCGCAGCTCTTCCAGCGTCGAACCGCCCGCCCGGGCCACCACGTCCGCGCCGATGTCCGGCGCGATCTGCGGCTCGCCCAGGACGCCCAGATCGAGGATCAGCACCTCGTGGCCGCGGGCACGGATCAGGTCACGGACGTAGCCGTACTCCTCTCCCTTCGTGTCCAGGGTGCCGACCAATAGGATCGTCCGCCGCGCCACGGTGACCTCCCCTCAGTGCCCCGCCGCCACGGAGCTCGCGCTCCGCAGCGACCGCCACGGCTCTTCGCCCGAGACGTCCACCACCGCAGGCCCCTTGCTCTGTGCCGGGGACAGGATCGCCAGGAAGACCAGCGTCTCCGTCCCAATGTTGTACGTGGCGTGCACCTCTCCACGGGGGATGTGGGCGATCTCGCCCGGCCCGAGCACCCGGCTCTCCCTGCCGACCCACTGCTCGGCCTTCCCCGAGATGACGTAGATGATCTCCTCCAGCTCCGGGTGCGTGTGGAACGCATGGCCCGCTCCCGGCGGCATGTGCACGCGCACGAGCTGGAGGTCCTTCGCCTCCGTCAGCCCCGGCCGGCAGAGCCAGTCGTGCGGGCCCCACGGCAGCAGTTCGACCTGCTTTTCCCGATCCGTGACGAAACGATGCGGTGCGGAACTCATGGCATCGACTCCGGGGTGGATTCGTTGGGCGGCGATCCGTCGCCGCGTTCACGTGTGGTTGAGCTCTCCGTGGAGGAAGGCCAACATATCCATTATCCGCCGGCGCGGCAAGCGCGACGTTGCGCGGATCGCGCGCCCATGCGCCTTCTCGCCGGGCGGCGGCCGCGCCGGGCCGGCGGACCCGCGCCGACGACCCTCTTGCCCCTTGCGCGACTCGTCCCGAATATTATATCCAACTCCAAAGACTCGCCTGGGCCCGAACACGACGGCGTGTTGGCGTCGATCCGATATCACGTCCTCAGCCCGGAGCTCGCCCCAAAGCGGAGTTCCGGTTCCTGCAACCCCGCATCACGGAGTTTTTGCCATGAGAGGGAAACGTAGTCTCTGCGTGCTGCTCCTTGGCTTGCTCGCACCGCCGGCCTTGCGAGCGCAGGGGGTAGGGCAGATCACCGGGGTGGTCACCTCCTCGGACGTGGGCGCGCCCCTCGCCAACGCGACGGTCACGGTCCAGGGAACCCAGCTCGGTGCCCTCACCGCGGAGAACGGACGGTACCTGATCCTGAACGTGCCCGTGGGCGAGCACGTCGTCGAGGTTCAGTTGATCGGGTACACGACGCAGCGGAGGACGGTCACGGTCGTCGCCGGGCAGCCGACGATCGTCGACTTCCAGCTGGAGCCGGAGGCGCTCGCACTCCAGGAGCTCGTCGTCATTGGATATGGTACACAGAGACGCGAGCAGATCACGAGCGCGGTGGCGAGCGTTACCTCCGCCGATTTCGTCCGCGGCCCCGCACGCGATGCCGCTTCCCTGATCGCGGGGAAGATTCCGGGACTCGCGGTCAGCACGCCCAGCGGGAACCCGACGGCCGGCACGGAGATCTCGCTGCGCGGCATCTCGACGATCAGCGGCTCGACCAGCCCGCTCGTCCTCATCGACGGCATTCCGGGCAGCCTCAGCACGGTCGCGCCGCAGGATATTGAATCCATTAGCGTCCTCAAGGATGGGTCCGCCGCCGCCATCTACGGAACCCGGGGGTCCAACGGCGTCATCCTGATCACCACCCGGCGGCACGACGGCCAGCGGGCTCGCATCCGGTACGAGGGCGACATCAGCTACCAGACGATCTACCGCCGGCCCGAGTTCCTGACGGCGGAGGATTACCGTCGCCTGATCGCCGAAGGCTTCGAGTTCGAGGACCTCGGCTACGACACCGACTGGCAGGATCTCGTCCTCCGCAACCCGCTCAGCCATAGGCACAATCTGTCGATCAGCGGCGGGCTGCAGAACACGAATTACGTGGCGTCGATCAACTGGGAGGATCGAGAAGGGATCTTCGAGCGTTCGAACAACCGCATCATGACGGCGCGGGCGAACATCCGCCATGCGATGTACGACGGGCGGTTGTCGGCGGAGGTGAATTTCCTGACCAGCACGCGGAACAACTTCACCGGGCCGGATTGGAACTACATCTGGCGCCAGGCCGTGATCCGCAACCCCACGGACCGGGTCCGGAACGACGAGGGGATGTGGCAGGAGCGGAGCTCGTACTTCTACACCAACCCGCTCAGCCTCCTGTACGAAACGAACGGCGAGTTCGAGCGTCGCATCCAGCGCCTGCACGGGACGCTCACGTACCAGCCGATCCGCAGCCTGCGCCTGTCGCTCATGGCCGGGACGTCGCGGAGGTCGGACCTCCAGGGTACCTCGACGACGTTCGGCCACGTCAATACGACGGTGTCGGGGAACAACGGCACGGCGGCCCGTAGCACCGAGGCGAACACGGAGCGGATCCTGGAGTTCACGGGCACGCTCGAGGAATCCTTCGGCAACCACAACGTGACGCTCCTCGGCGGCTACAGCTACCAGGACGTCGTCACCGAAGGATTCAGCGCCTCCAACTTCCTCTTCCCGACCGACCAGTTCGACTACCACCAGCTCCAGCGCGGCGACGCCCTCGGCCAGGGCCGGGCGAACATGTCGAGCTACAAGTACGGCCACAAGCTGGTCGGGTTCTTCGGTCGCCTCAACTACGACTGGCAGAACCGCTTCCTCTTCATGGCGAGCGTGCGGTACGAGGGGGATTCCCGGTTCGGGGCCGACCACAAGTGGGGTCTCTTCCCGGCGGTCTCCGCGGGGTGGCGACTCAGCCAGGAGAGCTTCCTGCAGGACATTCAGTGGTTGAGCGACCTGCGGCTCCGCGTCGGGTTCGGCGTCACGGGGATCGCGCCGACGAATCCGTACCTCTCGCTCACGAGCTACACGTACGGCGGCCGATTCCTCTACAACGGCCAGTGGGTGCAGGGGCTCTCGCCCGCGCGGAACCCGAACCCGGACCTCCGTTGGGAGCGGAAGGAAGAGCTCAACATCGGGTTGAACTTCGGGCTCTTCGAGAATCGACTCCTCGGCGAGTTCGACGTCTACCGCCGCAACACCTACGACATGCTCTTCAACTATTCCGTTCCCGTCCCGCCCTACCTCTACGGAAGCATCCTCGCAAACGTCGGCCACATGCTGAATGAAGGCATCGAAGCGCAGCTCAGCTACGATGTCATCAACAACGGCCGCGTGCGCTGGACGACGTCGGCGAACTGGTCGACGAACCGGAACAAGCTCGTCAGCCTTTCGGACGAGACGTACCGTCCGGACTCGGACTTCTTCTACGCCGGGCACACGGGCGAGCCGATCCAGATGTCGACGCACCGCATCGACGTCGGCGGGCCGATCGGCAACTTCTACGGCTACAAGTCGGTCGACATCGACGAGAACGGCGAGTGGATCGTCCTCGACAAGAACGGGAACCCGATCTCGATCCGGGACGTCACGGAGGACGACCGCCACGTGCTCGGCAACGGCATCCCGAAGCACTACCTGGCCTGGAACAACTACGTGACCTTCGGGAACTTCGACTTCAGCCTCAACATGCGCGGGGCGTTCGGTTTCCAGATCCTGAACTTCCAGCGCATGTACTACGAGAACCCGACGATCCTGCAGTACAACATGCTGAAGTCGGCCTTCGAGCCGGTCTACGGCAAGCGCCTGCTCGACTACGATCTGGCGTACGTAAGCTACTACGTCGAGGACGGCGACTACTGGAAGTTCGACAACGCGACGATCGGGTACACGTTCAACCCGAACGCCCTGGGCGTGTTCGGCGGCGCCCTGTCGAACCTGCGAGTCTACATCTCCGGGCGTAACCTCTGGACGATCACCGGCTACAAGGGGATCGACCCGGAGGTCCGGACCACGGGGCTCGATCCCGGGATCGACCACCGGGACAAGTATCCGACGACGCGCACGCTGACTCTGGGCGTGAACGCGACGTTCTGAGCGATCACGATCCGAGGCGACGAGCCCGGCCGCGGCCGACCGTCGGCCGGCTCGCCGCCCGGAGGCCGAACCGGAACGATGGTGGACTCACGCGCGTGCCAACGCGCCCAACAGGAAATACGGAAGATCATGAGACCGATGTGGACGAAGCGCCTGGCGGCACTTGCCTTCCTGGGCGCGATCGTGGCCGCTCCGGCGTGCACGGACCTGACCGAGACGCCGTACGCGGAGATCACGGAAGCGAACTTCAACCCGACCGAGAAGGACCTCGCGTCCCTCATGGCGCCGGCCTACACCCCCCTGCGCGGGATCTGGATGAGCTGGTACGGGATGATCGACTTCCAGGAGGAGACGGCGGACGCGCTGGTCACTCCGGTCCGTCCCAACGGCTGGTACGACGGGGGCACCTACATCCGTCTGCACGAGCACCGCTGGGATGTGAACCAGGGCCAGCCCAGCTCGCTGTGGAGCCGCGCCTTCAACGGGATCAACGCGGCGAACCGGGTGATCTACCAGCTCGAATCGGGAATCATCCCGGTGGAGGATCCGCTCAAGACGGCGACGATCGCCGAGCTGTCGGCGCTGCGTGCCTACTACTATTCGCTCCTGCTCGACAACTTCGGGAACGTGCCGATCGTGACGGACTTCACGACCGCGGAGCCGCCGGATCAGGCGACGCGCCAGCAGGTTTTCGAGTTCGTGGTCAGGGAGCTCGAGAACGCCCTGCCGAACCTGTCGAAGGAGACGGGGACGCCCATGTACGGCCGCATGAACTACTGGGCCGCGCTCGGGATCCTCGCCCGCGTCTACCTGAACGGCGAGGTCTACACGGGCACGCCGTACTGGGAGAAGGTGATCGAGCTCACGGACGAGATCATCGACTCCAACCTGTTCGAGCTCGAGGCGAGCTACCGCGCACCGTTCGCGCGCAACAACCACACGTCGAAGGAGCTCATCTGGGCGGTGCCCTACGACATGGTGTACGCCACGGAGAGCAACTTCCACATGAAGACGCTCAAGCCGGCCTTGCAGTACGTGTTCGGCCTGGCGGCGCAGCCGTGGGGCGGGAGCGCGTCGAACCCGCAGTTCATTGACACGTACGACCCGGAGGACACGCGGCTCCAGGACACGTGGCTGATGGGCCCGCACTTCGATGGCCAGGGCCGCGGCTACGACTTCGTGAAGCACGTCCCGTCGATCACGGACACCGAGTTCCACCATGGCTATCCCGTGTGGAAGTACGAGATCTATTCGGGGATGACGGGCGCGTCGGACGTGGACTACCCGATCATCCGCTACGCCGAGGTGCTGATGATGAAGGCCGAGGCGTTGCTGCGGCTGGGTAGGGCCGACGACGCCGCGGTGCTCGTCACGGAGGTGCGCAGGCGGGCGTTCGCTCGCACGAACCCGGCGAAGGCCGTCGTGACCGGCGCGGAGCTGCTGCAGGGCAGCCGCTACAACTACGGGTGGTACGACACCGATGGCGTGGTCAAGGACGGCCCGGGAGGCGCGCCCGTGACGAACGGCGGCGCCGATATCAAGTACGGGCGGTTCCTCGACGAGCTGGGGTGGGAGTTCGCGGCCGAGGGTCACCGTCGGCAGCACCTGATCCGGTTCGGCGTCTTCACGACGAAGACTTGGTTCAACCACAAGCCGAACGGGGACCACCGGACGATCTTCCCGATCCCCCAGTGGGCCATTGACACGAATCCGAAGCTGAAGCAGAACCCCGGTTACTGATGTCGCCGCCGCCCGCCCTCGTGGCGGGTGGCCGCGCGACGGGCGCACGGGTGCCGCCTGCCCAGCCGGCACCCGTGCGTCGTATCGGGCCGGGCCGGACGTTCCGGGTCCGTCCCGCCGGGCCCGGCATGTGCATCCATGTCTCCCCGCAAACCTGTTGCGGAAACCAGCGACCCGGACACATCATCGGATGCCGTTCGGCTCCGAGGCGTCGATCGGGCTCGCTTCACGCTCCATTGCCGCGCTAGGCGGTCAAGGAGGGGAGCATGCGAAAGCACGGAGTACACGCCGCGGCCGTGGGGATCGCTCTGATCGCGGCCGTGACGTGCGGCCCGCCGGGGCTGCCGCCCGCCGGCCCGGAACCCGGGGAAGTCGAGATCGGGTACGATACGCGGCCGAAGGAGGAGGTGACGGGGGCCGTCACCTCGATCCCGGAGGACCAGATCGGCGAGCACCGGCCGCTCCGATTCGATGAGCTGATGCGCGGCCGGGTTCCCGGCCTGACGGTGATTCCGCGCCCCGACGGGGGCTACACGATCCGGATTCGGGGCAACGACTCTCTCCTGTCTTCACAGGAGCCCCTCATTATCGTAGACGGGGTCCCGATCGCGAGCCACGCGATTGACGCCGCCCTCGCCGGGTTGACGCCGGACGACATCCGGCAGGTCGATGTCCTTCGGGATGTCTCTGCCACAGCGATCTATGGTATTCGCGGCGCCGGCGGCGTGATCATCATCACGACGCGCCGGTAGCGGCGCGGGGGCCGGGCGCGGCGGCCGGGGCCCGGGCCCGGCCGCCGCGCTGGCTTCTGCACTGGTGCTATGCGACGACTACTAGTCCTGACCGCCTCGATGGCGCTTGCCGGATGCGGCAACGCGTCCGCGCCTCCGGCCCCGACCTTCGAAGAGCTGTTCCCCCCGGTCGAGGGCGATCTCATGACCAATTCCTCGCCCGCCTTCGCGGATCTGGACGGCGACGGCACCGCCGACATCGTGTTCGGGACAGGCGTCGACCGGGTGCGCCCCGGGCCGACGCGCGACCGGTACGTCTTCGTCAGCGAGCCGGAAGTTCCCGGCTACGTCGTCGCCATCTCCGGCGCGGCCAACGAGATCCTCTGGCGCGCGCCGCACCCGGGCGAGGCGTTCACGTACCCGCGCTTCGTGGACCTGAACGGGGATGGCACGCCGGACGTCGTCATGGGCGGCAGGGAAGGCGCATTCGGCGCGTACAACGGGAAGGACGGATCTCTACTCTGGCGCACCGACCCGAGCCGGGTCGCCCGTACGCCGGTGCCGTACAACTTCTTCACGCCCGCCATCCTCCCCGACCTGACGGGCGACGGCGTGGCCGACCTGCTAGTCGTGTACGGCGGCGACGACACGCGACCGCCGGGGACGCCGCGTGAACCGGGGTATGTCACGCTGATCTCCGGCGCCGACGGGAACCCGGTCGCCGCATTCCCGACCCCCGATGGCGCGGAGAGCTACTCGTCGGTCGTCGTCTACGACCGGGGGGATGGCTCGAGCTGGGTGGTGTTCGGGACGGGCGGCGAGACCCATGGCGGCGCCGCGTACCGGGCGCCCGTCGCATCGCTCCTGGACGGCACGTTCTCCGAGCGCGTCGAGCGGCTGATCGAGCCCGGGAAGAAAGGGGTGATCGCGCCGGCCACCGTCGTCGAGCTGACCGGGGACGGAGAGGCGGACCTCGCGATCAGCACCTTCGACGGCCGCCTGATCGTCGTGGACGGCGCCACGGGGCGCACCCTCTGGGAGCGGCGCGTGGAGGGCGAGGAGACGTATCACCAGCCGGCGGTGGTACGGATCACGCCCGACGGCCGCCTCGGCCTCTTCCTCTCCCGCGGGATCGGCACGTTCCCGCGGTACGTGGCCACCGTTCACCGCCTCTACGACGCGAGGGACGGCAGGCTCCTCTACGAGCACCGCGATGGATTCTTCCCCGGCGGCGCGCCCCTTGCCGTCGACCTCGACGGCGACGGGGTGGACGAGGTTTTCTTCTTCTCGATCCGTTTCCCGATCGCCCATGGCGGACGGATCTACATGCTGCACCTGCCGACGCGGACGCTGGCCACGCACGACCTGCCCTCCAACCTGGGGAGCACGCCGGCGATCGCCGATCCGCGGCGCTCGGGCCGGCTCGAGCTGATCGGACCCTCGTGGTACGTGCTCGAGAGCGAAGGGCCGCCCGACTGGCGCCACATGCGCTGGAACTTCTACCGCCTGGACCTGGGAGCGCGCACGCCGCGGCAACCGAGCTGGGCGGCGTACATGGGGACGGCCGGCGACGGGATCTTCCGGTAGACCCCGGCGCGCCGGCCGGGCGCGCCAGGAACACGACCGGGCGCGAGATGGTGGGGAGGCGATGCCAGAGGACACCGGCTGGACCCCGCCGTCGCGCACGACGCGAAACGGGGTCGCGATCCGATCACGATCGCGACCCCGTCGGCTTGCGTTACATCGCCCTCACCACCAGGTGTACGGCGGCGCCATGTCCGGCGCCGAGAAGAAATCCGGCTCGGGGCCCGGTTCCGCCGGGATCCAGCTCACCTGCACGCCGTCACCGCCGGCGTTGCGGTCCGGCGGCTCGACCCCGAGCAGGTGCCGGACGAAGAAGTCGTACCGCAGGTTCGTGTAGTACTCGCCGTAAAGGCCGTGCCCGCCGCCCGGCTGGTAGACGAAGTCGAACGTCTTCCCTGCCTTGATCAGGGCGTTGACCACCTGGAGCGTCGACGACGGGTCCACGTTCGTGTCGAACTCGCCCACGATCAGCATGAGCTTGCCCCTGAGCCTGTGGGCGTTGACCACATTGGACGACGCTTCGTAGTGCGGCCCGAGCTTCCCCATCCAGTGCTCGTTCCACCAGATCTTGTCCATCCGGTTGTCGTGGCAACCGTTGGTCGCGATGGCGGCCTTGTAGAAGTCCCCGTGGAAGAGCAGCGCGCCCAACGCGTTCTGCCCTCCGGCCGAGCCGCCGTAGATCCCGACCCGCGAGATGTCGTACCAGGGGTACTTCGCGGCCACGGCCTTGTGCCACAGGATCCGGTCCGGGAAGCCCGCGTCCGCCAGGTTCTTCCAGGCGACATCGTGGAACGCCTTCGACCGGTTGTTCGTCCCCATCCCATCGATCTGGACCACGACGAATCCCAGCTCGGCCAGCGCCTGCGTGCTCGGGATCGGGTTCCAGTCCTTCGGGACGAAGGAGCCCTGCGGCCCGGCGTAGACCTGCTCGATCACCGGGTACTTGCGGTTCGGGTCGAAGTTCGTCGGCTTGACGATGATTCCCCAGATGTCGGTCTTCCCGTCCCGACCCTTGGCGACGAAGACCTCGGGCGGCCGCCACCCGGTCGCGAGCTGGGCCGACATGTCGCCCTTCTCGAGCGTCGCGAGGAGCTTGCGGTCGCTCGTGCGGCGCAGCTCCATGACCGTCGGCATGTCGACCCGGGAGTACATGTCGACGTAGTACTCGCGGTCCGGCGACCAGTAGACGCGATGGTTGCCGTTCGCCTCGGTGAAGGCGACCAGGTTGCGCCCGTCGAAGTCCACGCGGAAGTAGTGCACGAAGTACGGGTCCTGGTCACGGTAGTAACCGGAGGCACGGAACCAGATCTGCCGCTTGGCCACGTCCACGCTGTCGACCGCGCGCACGACCCACTCGCCCTTCGTGATCTGGTTCTTCACGCGCCCCCTCGTCCCGTCGTACAGGTAGAGGTGGTTCCAACCATCGCGCTCCGACATCCAGATGACCTCGCGGCCATCGTCGATGTCGTAGCGGAAGCGCTTCCCCGAATCGGTCTGGCTGCCGTTGGCCGGGCGATACGCGAAGAACGTCGGCACTTCCTCGGAGACGACGGCGCGGGCCCGGCCCGTCTTCGCATCCACCTCGATGATGCGATAGACCTGGTGCCCGCGCTCGTTGTACTCGAAGGTGAAGGCCCGGCCGTCCTTGCGCCACTCGGCCTCCGAGATCTGGTAGGCGTCGGGGAAGAGAGCGTTGTCGATTTCGATCGCCGTGCCGGCCTCCACGTCGAAGAGCACCGGCCGGTGCACGTCCAGCACGTCGCCCGGCTTGCGGTAGAAGATCGCCGTGTCCCGCGGCTGCACCCGGTCGTCGGGGGAGGAGAGGACGTAGCGGACGTAGCGCTGGTAGCCGGGCTTGCGACGGTACGCGACGAGCCGCTTGGAGTCCGGCGACCATCGGATCGACTCGGCCACGTAGTAGTCGCCCTCCGTGCCGTCCCAGCTCAGCATAGTGTATCCATCCCCGTCGCGCTCGCGCACGGCCACGTTGTTGTTCTGGATGAACGCCTCCCACCGTCCGTCCGGCGAGGCGACGTAGAGGCGGCCTCGCTCGTCGCGGCGCCAGCCTTCCCGGTCCCTGCGCGACCACTGGTTGGGAGTCCGCCTCGTTCTCGCTTCCCCGATTCCCGTGCAACGGTAATCGCCGAGGTCGCACCGCCACCGGGACCCCTCCGCGTCGAACTCGATCGCGGTCTCGTTGTTCGTGAACTCGAACGTGCGGAAGGGGAGCGTCGTGGCCGTGTACTCCTTGCCGGCGGCACGCGAGAGGGAGGCCGCGAGCCGGCCGTGGTCGAAGGCGGGCGCACGGTGGACCCGGCTTGCATCGACGAGGACGAACTCGTGCCCGCCCGGCACCGACACCCGGTACCAGAACCGATTGGAATTGCCGATCCAGTGCGGCTCCTCGGGGACGCCGACGGTCAAGCCGGCGAGCCGCTCCCGAATCGTGGCCGCGCGGCGGTAGTCCTCGGGCGTCCCCTGCGCCCCTGCCATACCCGGCCAGAGCACGGCCAGTGCTGCGGCTACGGCGATGGAACGGAATCGAAGGGACGATGCGGACATGGAGCTCCTCCTGTGGGGCGAAGGTGGGCCGGTGTCGTGGAGCCTCGCGTCCCACTTCAACTTGACACCGTCTCGTCACGGACTTTTATATTATATCCCACGCTGAAAAGGACGGCCAGTGGCGTATGCGCCCGGGCCACACCGTAGGCCGGCCGTGCGGCGAGCCCGCCGAAGTGCCGCCGGCCGCCGGATCCATCCCTCCGCACTTCCAGACTTCGAGGAGGAGTCCATGAAGCGCCGCAACGCCTTCTGCGGCAGGTCCCTGATCCGGCTCGCCACGTTCGCGGGCCTGACCATCGCGCTACCTTCTCCGGCTCTCGGGTTGCAGCAGGCCCCCGCCGCGGATGTGGTGGGCGGCATCGTGCCGGCCGACACGATGTGGGCGGCCGACGCGCCATCGCTGAAGACGCTCGTCGAGATCGGCAGGCAGGACAGCGACCTGCGCCTGGCGCTGCGACGATACGCCGAGGACGCCGCGGCGCTGCGCAGGAGATACGATATCCCGAACTCGCCCGTGGTCCTGGCGCGCCAGCGGGCGTTCCAGGAGGCGTGGCTGCGCCGGTTGAAGGAGCTGGACTTCAACTCTCTCAATCGCGAGGGCCAGATCGACTACATCCTGCTCCGGCACCGGATCGAGTTCGAGCTCGCGATGCTCGACGAGCAGGAGCGGAACCTGGAGGAGCTGGCGCCGCTGATCCCGTTCGCACGCAGGCTTCAGGAGCTCCAGGAGCGCCGCCGCGAGCGCAAGGACGTGGACCCCCGCGCCGCGGCGCAGACGCTCGCCGATGCCAAGAAGGAGGTCGACCGACTGACGGCCGAGCTCCGGCGGAACGGCGCCAAGGCGTTCCCGAAGATCACCCGGATCTCCGCATCGCGCACCGACAATCTCCTCGCCGGCCTCCTCCGTACGCTCGATTCCTGGTACTCCTTCTACAACGGATACGACCCGCTCTTCACCTGGTGGACCGAGAAGCCGTACCAGGCGCTGACCCGCTCGATCGAGGCGTACCGCGAGGCGATCCGCAACGTCTGGCTCCGGCCCGAAGAGGAGGGGGCGCCGATGATCGTCATCGGCCAGCCGATCGGGGCCGAGGGCCTCCGCGCCCACCTCGCCCACGAGATGATCCCTTACACGCCGGAGGAGCTGATCGCCATCGCCGAGGCCGAGTTCGCCTGGTGCGAGGCCGAGCTGCTCAAGGCGTCGCGGGAGATGGGGTACGGCGACGACTGGCGCGCCGCGATGGAGGCGGTCAAGAACACGGCGGTGCCGCCCGGAGGGAAGCCCGCCGTCGTGCGTGAGCTGGCGGAGCAGTCGGAGGCGTTCATCGACGCGCGCGGCTCGATCACCATCCCGCCGCTCGCCCGCGAGGTCTGGCGCATGGAGATGATGTCGCCCGAGCGGCAGCTCGTGAACCCGTTCTTCACCGGCGGCGAGGTCATCAGCGTCTCGTACCCGACGAACGGGATGGACCACGAGCAGAAGCTCATGAGCATGCGCGGCAACAACCCCCACTTCAACCGCGCGACCGTTCACCACGAGCTCATCCCGGGCCACCACCTCCAGGGCTTCATGACCCGCCGCTTCAACGACCACCGCTCGATCTTCAACACCCCGTTCTGGGGCGAAGGGTGGGCGCTCTACTGGGAGCTGGTGCTCTGGGATCAGGGCTTCCCCCGCGGGCCCGAGGACCGCATCGGGATGCTCTTCTGGCGCATGCACCGCGCCGCCCGGATCATCTTCTCGCTCAACTTCCACCTCGGGCGCATGACGCCCCAGGAGGCCGTGGACTTCCTCGTCGAACGGGTGGGGCACGAACGCGCCAACGCCGAGGGCGAGGTGCGCCGCTCGTTCAACGGCTCCTACCCACCCCTCTACCAGGTCGGATACATGATCGGCGGGATGCAGCTCTACGCGCTGCGCAAGGAGCTGGTCGACACGGGCCGTATGACCGAGCGGGAGTTCCACGATGCCGTCATGCTCGGCGGCCGCATGCCGATCGAGATGGTTCGCGCCAGGCTCACCGGCGCACCGCTGACGCCCGACTACAAGACGAACTGGCGTTTCGCCGGCGATCCGCGCGTGCGCCGGATCAGCGCGGCGGACCGGCGCTGAGCCACGACGCCCGGAGCGCCGGCCCGTCGCGCGGCGCGGGCTCTCCGGCGCTCCGGGGCGCGGCTTCGCCGGAACACGCTGGAGAACGATAGAGAGGCGGCGCACCCCTGCTCCGACGAGGACGGAGCCGCGGGCCGCAGGGAGAGCACCCTAACACGGAAGGCATGTCATGGGGATCTCGAGCGAAACGGAGCGTGGCATCGCGCGCGGCAGGCTGTTCCTGGGCATCTGTCTCGCACTCATTCCGACCGGAGCATCCTTCGCACTGGTCAGCAACATCCTGATCCAGCTCAAGCAGGAATTCATCCTCACCAACTACCAGGTCGGGCAGATCTCGGGCGCGGCCGTGTGGGGGATGGCCGTGTCCCTGATGGTCTTCGGGCCGCTGCTCGAGGCGTACGGGCTCAAGAACGCCGCGCGGGCCGCGTTCGGGGCGCACCTTCTGGGCACCACCCTGATGATCTCCGCGGTGACGAAGGTGGGTGACCCCTCGGCGTTCTGGCTGCTCATGACGGGCGCCGCGATCCTGGCGATGGGGAACGGGATGATCGAGGTGACCGGGAATCCCCTGGTGGCGGCGCTGTATCCCGATCAGAAGACGGTGCGCCTCAACTGGTTCCACGCGTTCTACCCGATCGGGCTGGTGGCCGGCGGGCTGATCGGCTTCGTCATGGCGAACTGGGGCGGGCGGCTGGCCTACTGGCCGTTCCAGCTCGCGGTCATCTACGTGCCGGTGCTGGTGTACGGCTCCCTGCTCCTTCCCCAGGCCTTCCCGAAGACGGAAAACGCCGAGGTGGGGCTGCCGGTGAAGGAGATGTTCCGCTACACCCTGACGCACCCCGCCGTCCTCATGATGCTGGTGCTGATGGGGATTTCCACCGCCATCGAGATGGGTCCGATGCGGTGGATCCCGGCGGTGCTGGAGTCGGCCGGGGTGCACGGGATCCTGGTGCTGGTGTGGATCAGCGGGTGGATGGTGCTGCTTCGCCTGCTGGCGGGGCCGTTCGTCGAGCGGCTCTCGCCTCCCGGGATGCTGGTCACCGCTTCGTTCCTGACGGGGACGGGGCTCGTGCTCTTCAGCTTCGTGGAGTCGATGTGGTCGGCGCTCGTGGTGGCGACGATCTACGCCTGGGGGGTCGCCTTCTTCTTCCCGACGATGATGGGCACGTTGAGCGAGCGCTGGCCCAAGACCGGGTCGCTCGGGATCGTGCTCATGGGCGGGATGGCGTTCCTCATCTCGGGCGGCGTCGGCGTGCCGCTCATGGGGAAGGTCGCGGACGGGTACCTGGCGCAGGCGCTGAATCCCGCGGCCACGGTCGAGTACCTGGAAAGGGTCGAGCAGCGGTTCCCCGAGCACCTGGCGCGGGCGGAGGCCGCCACGGACGCCGCCCAGCTCGGCTACCGGGCGGGCGAGGTTAATGACGCGCTCACTGCGGTCACGGCGGTTCTGAACGAGTATCGCTCGACGGGGCAGTTGCCCGGGGACGCGACGGCGAACGCGCTGCGCGCCGTCGTCGCGACGCAGGTCCCGAACGAGCCGCTGATCGCCGAAGCGGGTGCGATCCTCCAGCCAGCGGAGGCGTACGGCGGCCAGATGTCGTTCCGCTACGTCGCGCCGGGCGCGCTGATCCTTTTCGTGGTGTTCGGGATCATGTACATGGGCGACCGTCGGCGCGGCGGCTATCGCGCGGTGCGGCTCGCGGAGGTGGCCAGGGCCGCGTCGGGGGACTGAACCGGAACGGTTCGGCAACGATTCACCATAGACCAAGCGAGTCAGGCGATGACGAACGAGCAGAAGATGATCGTGCCCGGACGGATCGCGCGTGCGCTCCGGCTCGGGTTGCCGGTGGCGTTGCTGGCTGCCTGCGCGCCGTCGGGCGTGGAGGCGCCCGCACCGGTGCCCGCGTCGGCGAAGGCGGCGCCCGCCGCGCTGTCGACGAAGGCCGCGCCGGCGCCCCCGGCGAACCGTGTCCGGGTGCTGTTCCTGGGCGACAACGGACACCACCGCCCGACGGATCGGGCGAAGTCCGTGCTGCCGGTGCTGGCGCACAACGGGGTCGACCTGTTCTACACGGACGATCCCGCGGACCTCGCGCCCGAGGTCCTGAAGGACTACCACGCGCTCGTCTTCTACAACAACCAGCCGCGGATCTCGCGTGAGCAGCTCGCGGCGCTGACGTCGTTCCTGGAGAACGGCGGCGGCCTGGTCGTGGTGCACTGCGCGTCGGCGGCGTTCCAGAACTCGGAGGAATACATCCGGATCGTGGGCGCGGCGTTCAAGAGCCACGGCACGGGTGTCTTCCGGGCGAAGCGCGTCGCCGACCACCCGGTGATCCAGGGGGTGCCGAACTTCGAGACGTGGGACGAGACGTACATCCACACGAAGCACAACCCGGACCGGACCGTGCTCGAGGTGCGCGTCGAGGACGGGCACGAGGAGCCGTACACCTGGGTCCGGAACTACGGCGCCGGCCGGGTCTTCTACACCGCCTGGGGCCACGACCACCGGACGTGGGAGAACGAGGGCTTCCAGCAGCTCCTGACGCAGGCGATCAAGTGGGCCGCCGGCGACTGGGCCTTCAACCTGAAGGCCGCGGAGCCGACGCCGGCCACGATGAAGCTCGAGGTGCCGATCCCGCTCTACGAGCGGCCGCCGGCGCCGTGGAACACGCTCAAGGGCTTCGTCGACACGGCGCAGGTCCCGCTCGAGCCCGAGGAGTCCTACGCGCTCACGACGCTTCGCCCCGGCTTCCGCATCGAGCCCTTCGCCGCGGAGCCGATGATCCGCAACATCATCGACTTCACGTGGGACGAGCGCGGCCGGCTCTGGGCGGTCGAGTCCGTCGACTACCCGAACGTCGTGCTCCCGGACGGCGAACCGGGCGGCGACAGGATCCTGATCCTCGAGGACACGGACGGCGACGGCCGGGCCGACAACGTCAAGGTCTTCGCCGACGGACTCAACCTGGCCACGTCTCTCGTGTTCGCGAACGGCGGGCTGATCGTGGCGCAGCCGCCACACATCTTCTTCTTCAAGGACACGGACGGCGACGACCGGGCCGACGAGAAGCGGATCCTCTTCTCGGGTTGGCCGAGGGAGGACACGCACGGGTCGGTGAGCAACCTGCGCTACGGCTTCGACAACCAGATCTGGGGCTCGGTCGGCTACAACGGGTTCCGGGGAGAGGTCGGGGGCGTGCGCTTCGGCCGCGGGTCCGGCGCGATCCTCATGGGCGCCGGCTACTTCCGCTTCGCGCCCGACGGCTCGTTCCTGGACTACGTGGCCCGGACGAGCAACAACACCTGGGGTGTCGGGTTGACGGAGGACGGGCACATCTTCGGCTCGACGGCGAACCGCAACGCGAGCAACTTCGTCCACATCCCGGGCCGCTACTACCGCGAGCTGATCGGCCAGACGCCGACACTCCCGCCCATCGCGGACCGGCAGGACGTCTTCCCGCTGCGGGAGATCTTCCAGGTCGACCAGTTCGGGATGTACACCGCCGGCACGGCGCACGAGATCTACACGGCCCGCGCCTTCCCGCGGGAGTACTGGAACCGCATCGCCTTCGTCGCCGATCCGACTGCGCACGCGGTGGGGATGTTCGAGCTGATCCCGGATGGGAGCGGCTACCGGGCGAAGAACCGCTGGAACTTCATCGTGAGCCGTGACGCCTGGCAGTCGCCGATCCAGGTCAAGGTCGGGCCGGACGGCGCGCTCTGGGTGTCCGACTTCTACTCCCTCGTCGTCCAGCACAACCCGACGCCGGAGGGGATGGAGCGCGGACCCGGGAACGCGTACGAGACGCCGAACCGGGACAAGGAGCGTGCCCGAATCTTCCGCGTCGTCTACGACGGCGCGCCGAAGCCGGCGATCAAGAGTCTCGCGAATGCGACGCCGGCGCAGCTCGTCGCCGCGCTCAAGGACGACAACATGTTCTGGCGTTTCACGGCGCAGCGTCTCCTGGTCGAGCGAGGCCAGCTCGACGTGGTGCCGGCGCTGATCGAGCTCGCGAGCGACCACACCGTCGACGAGCTCGGTCTCAACCCTGGCGCGCTGCACGCGCTCTGGACGCTCGACGGCCTGGGCGCCATCGAGAGGGATCCGCGGGCGCTCGAGGCGGCGCGGCGTGCGCTGCACCACCCGTCGGCGTCGATCCGGCGGGCGGCGCTCATGATCCTGCCGCGCGACGGCCGCCTTCTCGACGACATCTTCGCCGCCGGGATCCTCCCCGACCGGACGTCGCCCCACAGGGTCGACTACACGGTCGGGTCCGCGGTCCTGCAGGACGCCGACCCCCAGGTCCGCGTCACGGCGCTACTCGCGGTGTCGGAGCTGCCGCCCAACCCGCGTGCGGCTTCCGCGATCGTCGAGCTGATCACCACGCCGCAGAACGCGCGCGACCGGTGGATGCCCGACGCCGCGGCCATCGCCGGCGCCAAGCAGGGCACCGACGTGGCCCTCGCGCTGCTGCGGTTCCAGCCGCCCGGGCGGCTCGCCGAGGACACGGCCTACGTGGCCGGGATCCAGCGCACCGTTCGTCTGATCACGCACCACTTCGCGATGAAGAAGGACGTGGGAGCCGTGGTGGCGCTCCTCGAGGCGGTGCCCGAGGCGAACACTCGCATCGCCGCAGGAGTACTTACCGGTATCGCCGGCGGTCCCGTCGACGAGCAGGGTCGCCAGCGGGGCGGCCCGGGCGGCTGGCCCGAGGGCGAGACCGCGCAGCTCACGGCTCAGCAGCGCGCGGCGCTCGAGGGGGTCGCACGACGCATCCCTGCCGAGCTGGCCGACGACTTCTCACGCGTCGTCGCGCGCCTGGGGCTCGAGCTCTCGAGGCACGCGCAGCGGTGACCGCGTCTCCTGCACCACCCGATTTCGAGGTAACCGATGACTTGCAGTAGGGATCGAGCTGGTCTCACTCGTCGGAGCCGGGGGCGGCGCGGGATCCTCCCGCCGCTCCTGGCCGCCGCGGCGATCCTGTTCCTCGGCCAGGGCGTCCTGCACGCGCAGACGTCCGGCGCCGATCGAGCCCGGGAGGGCGCGCCGGTCGACACCGTGATCGCGATCCGTACCACGGGGAGCAACCTCGAGTTCTCGCCCTCGCAGATCGCTGTGAAGGCCGGCACTCGCGTGCGCATCCGATACACGAACGACGGCACCCTTCCCCACAACATCGTTCTGGTCAAGGACGAGGCCGACATCGACGTGCTCGGCATGGCCGCCTACGCTGCCGGGGAAACGGGTTACGTCCCGGTCGAGCACGCGGACCGAATGTACGCCTACAGCGAACTCGCCGTCCCCGGGACCACCGTGGAGATCGAGTTCGTGGCTCCTCCGCCGGGCGAGTACTTCTTCGTGTGCCTCTACCCGGGGCACTACAACATGATGATCGGGACGTTGCGATCACTGCCCTAGCACGGAGACGTGCCGGGGGCGGTCGCCATGCCTGCCCCCGGCACTGCTTGATCGCGCTGCGGGGTCGGGGCGCCCCGCGCCCCCGGTTAGAGTCATCGCCGTGCCCGCCCCGCCGCCCGTCCAAGGTGTATGTTATCCGGGGAAGCCTGGATATCGTATGGACTTCGGGGTAATATCGATGCGGGCAGGTGAGACAATGCCTCTGGGTCGTCGGCCCGTTCAGTCGTGGTTGGGCCGACGTGTGGGATATCCTATCCAGATCCCGAAAGGAGCATGTCAATGACAAGGTCCAGACCGGGCCAGATCCGGACCGCGAAAGGGGCGCGGGGGGCGGGGAGCACGACCACGCCGTTTCGGCGGCAGACCGTCGTCACGATGACGCTCGAGGCGCTGCGCGAGCGGATCCTGCGCGGCGATTATCCAGAAGGCGCGCCGCTGCGCCAGGACGCGATCGCGGCGGAATTCGGCGTGAGCAGGATCCCGGTCCGCGAGGCGCTGAGGCAGCTCGAGGCGGAAGGCCTGGTGACGATCAACCCTCACCAGGGCGCGACCGTCTCCTCTCTTTCGATCGACGAGGTCCGCGAGCTGTTCGAGCTGCGTGCACTGATAGAATCGGATCTGTTGCGGCGGGCGATCCCGCACCTGACGCCCGAGGACATCCAGCGGGCGGAGGAGATCCTCGTGAAGTACGAGGAGGCGTTCCGGCAGGGGGACGTGAGTGCGTGGGGCGAGCTGAACTGGGAGTTCCACTCGACGCTCCTGACGCCCGCCGACAGGCCGTTGACGATGGGTGTGGTGGAGAGCCTGCAGAACCAGAGCGATCGCTACATCCGGTTGCAGCTCTCGCTGACGGGCGGTCAGACGCGGGCGAACGAGGAGCATCATGCGATTCTGGACGCGGTGCGGGAAGGGGAGGCCGACCGGGCGTGCGCGTTGCTCGCGGCGCACATCACGGGCGCGGGCCGGTCGCTCGTCGACTTCCTGCGGAAGCACCGCGGCCTCGATGGGTGAGGAGACCCGTCGACGGGTGAGCGGTTTTCCGGTGGTCGGGTCGTCCCCGGCCGTGAACGGCGGTAGGTGTCCATGGTGGTGACAGCCGGAGCGGTGCCCGTGCGGGCGTTCATCGGTGGGCGTTTCCGGGAGAGCGGCTCGGATCGCTGCATCGACAGCGTGAACCCGTCGGATTTCGCCAGCGTGGTGGCGCGGGTGCCGGAGGGCACGGGGGAGGATGTGGAGCTGGCGGTGGACGCCGCCGCCTCCGCGCTGGAGGGGTGGCGTCGGCGGCCGGGGCCGGCGCGGGCGGAGCACCTGTACCGCTGGGCGAGCGTGATCGACGCGCGCCGCGATGAGCTGGCGCTGGCGATCGTGCGCGAGGTCGGGAAGCCGATCGGGGAAGCGCGGGGCGAGGTCCAGCGCTGCGTGGCGATCCTGCGGTACTACGCCGGGGAGGCGGTGCGGGAGGTGGGGGAGGTGATCCCCGCGCAGGGCGAGGGGATGCTGCAGTTCACGCTGCGCGAGCCGCTGGGCGTGGTGGCGTTGATCACGCCGTGGAACTTCCCGCTCGCGATCCCGGTGTGGAAGGCCGCGCCGGCGCTGGCGTTCGGGAACACGGTGGTGCTCAAGCCGGCGGAGCAGTCGTCGTACGTGGCGGAGCTGCTGGCGCAGACGGCTGCCGAGGCGGAGCTGCCGGCGGGGGTCTTCAACGTAGTCCCGGGCGCGGGTCCGGTGGTGGGCGAGGCGCTGCTACGGGCCGAGGCGGTGCGGGGGATCAGCTTCACCGGCTCGACGGGCGTCGGCGCCCGGGTCGCCGCGATCGCCGCGGAACGGAACGTCCGCTACCAGACGGAGATGGGTGGGAAGAACGTGGCGATCGTGGCCGCGGACGCGGACCTGGCGCACGCGGCGCGCCTCGTCGCCTCGGGCGCGATGCGCTTCGCCGGGCAGAAGTGCACGGCGACGAGCCGGGTGGTGGTGGTCAAAGACGTGGCGGATCGCTTCCTCGCGCTGCTCGCCGCCGAGATCGCGGCGCTCCCGCTCGGACCCGTGGACGATCCGGCCGCCGCGGTGGGCCCGTTGATCAGCGAGACCGCGCTGGAGCGCGTCCGCGACGCGGTGGCCAGCGCGGGGGGCGAGGTGGTGCGGGGTGGCGGCGCGCCATCGGATCCGCGGTTCTCGCGGGGCTACTTCATCGAGCCGGCGCTCGTTCGCGACGTCGCGCCCGACTCGCGCCTCGCCCAGGACGAGATCTTCGGTCCCGTCCTGGCCGCTTTCGTCGTGGACGACCTCGACGAAGCCATCGAACTCGCCAACCACACCCGCTACGGGCTGAGCGCGTCGCTCTTCACCAGAGACATCCGTTCGGCGCTCGACTACATCCGCCGGATCGAGGTCGGGATGGTCCGGGTCAACGGCGACACGACGGGCGTCGATCCGCACGCGCCGTTCGGCGGGCTCAAGGCATCGAGCTCGGGGAGCCGCGAACAGGGCCCCGCGGCGCGGGATTTCTACACGGAGATCAAGACGATACAGATCCAGGGGTGACCCCCGAGGCGGGCTGGTGCTGCAGTTTCCGGAGACGATCAGGGTCGTCGACTCGCACACGGAGGGCGAGCCGACGCGGGTGGTGATCGAGGGCTGGCCGCTCCCCGAGGGCCGGACGATGGCCGAGCGCCGGGCGGAGCTGGCGAAGAAGTACGATCATTTGCGCAATGCCGTGGTGCGCGAGCCGCGGGGGCACGAGGCGGTCGTCGGCGCGCTGCTCACGCCGCCGGTCGAGCCGGGCTCGGCGGCCGGCGTGATTTTCTTCAACAACGTCGGATATCTCGGCATGTGCGGCCACGGGCTGATCGGTGTGGTACGCACGCTCGAGTACCTGGGTCGCCTGTCGCCCGGGCCGGTCCGGATCGACACGCCGGTCGGAACGGTCGGCGCGGAGCTGGGGGAAGGCGGCGCCGTCACGATCCGCAACGTCCCCGCCTACGCCCATGCGCTGGACGTGTCGGTCGAGGTTCCGGGCCTCGGCCGCGTGGTCGGCGACGTGGCGTGGGGCGGGAACTGGTTCTTCATCACGCAACTCCCCGACATCCCGCTCGAGCTCCCGCGGTTGGGCGAGCTCCTCGCCGCGACACGCGCGATCCTGGACGCTCTCGGCCGGCAGGGCGTTACGGGCGCCGAGGGCGCCATGATCGACCACGTGGAGCTGACCGGTGCGCCCTCGAGCCCGGAGGTCGACGCCCGCAACTTCGTTCTCTGCCCGGGCGGCGAGTACGACCGGTCGCCGTGCGGGACGGGGACCTCCGCGAAGATGGCCGTCCTGCACGCTCGCGGCGAGTTGGAGCCGGGGCAGGAGTGGCGCCAGGAGAGCATCACCGGCGGCCGCTTCACCGGGTGGCTCACCCGCGAGGGCGACGCGTTGATCCCGTGGATCCGCGGGCGCGCCTTCGTGACGAGCGAGGCGGTGCTGCGCTTCGACCCCGCGGACCCATTCCGCGGCGGCTTCGGGCCGGCGTGATGGCGGCATGATGGCGCGTCCGGACGCGATCGTCGTCGGCGGCGGGATCATCGGCGCCGCGTGCGCCTACGAGCTCGGCCGCGCCGGCATGAAGGTGCTGGTCCTGGACGCCGCGTGCGTGGGCGGCGGGACGACGGCCGCAGGGATGGGACACGTCGTCGTCATGGACGACTCGGAGGCGCAGTTCGCGCTCTCGGCGTACTCGACGCGGCTCTGGCACGAGCTCGAGGCGGAGCTGCCGCGGGCGGCGGAAGTCGACCGGTGCGGTACTCTCTGGGTCGCGGAGGACGACGAGCAGCTCGAGGCGCTGCACGCGAAGCACGCCTACTACACGTCCCGCGGTGTCGAGGCCGAGGTCGTGGACGGCGCCGAGGTCGCGCGGCTGGAGCCGAACCTGCGGGCGCCACTCGCCGGCGGGCTCCGCGTCCCGGGCGACCGGGTCGTCTACCCGCCCTTCGTGGCGCGCTGGCTCGTGGACCGCGCCCGCGACCTGGGGGCGACGGTGCGCGAAGGGTGCGCGGCCGAGCGCCTCGAGGACCGCGCCGTCGTCGTCGCGGGCGGCGATCGGCTCGAGGCCGACGTGGTGATCAACGCCGCCGGCGCCGCGGCCGCCCGCCTCATCCCCGACCTGCCCATCGTGCCCCGGAAGGGCCACCTGGCCATCACCGCCCGGTACCCCGGTTTCTGCCGCCACCAGCTCGTCGAGCTGGGCTACCTCAAGAGCGCGCACACCATGACGTCGGAATCGGTGGCGTTCAACGTCCAGCCCCGGGCGACGGGTCAGCTCCTGATCGGCTCGTCGCGGGAGCTGGTGGGGTGGGACGCGTCGCTGAACCGGTCGATCCTGCGACGGATGCTCCAGCGTGCCATCGACTTCATGCCCGCCCTCGCGCGGCTGACGGTGATCCGGACTTGGGTCGGCTTCCGCCCGGCGACGCCGGACAAGCTGCCGCTGATCGGCCGGTGGCCGGCGCTGGAGGGCGTGTGGGTCGCCGCGGGGCACGAGGGGCTCGGCATCACGACGTCGCTCGGCACGGCGCGCCTACTGGCCGACCAGATCCTGGGCCGCGAGCCGGCGATCGACCCGGCGCCGTTCTGGCCCGACCGCGTCTTCGCGGCGCACGAGTAGGAGAAGAGGATGGACGCGACGAGCGCTGAAATCGAAATCGAGGTCGATGGCCGGGTGGTTCGCGCGCCCGCGGATGCGACGGTCGCGGCCGTGCTCCTCTCGCTGGGCGTCGGCGCGTTCCGCCGGTCCGTCAGGGGCGAGGCGCGGCTGCCGCTGTGCGGGATGGGGACGTGTCAGGAGTGCCGCGTGACGATCGACGGTGTCGCGCACCGGAGGGCGTGTCTTACGCCGGTCCGGGCGGGGATGAGGGTGTCGACGGATGGATGAGGGGCGACGGACGGTGATGACGGCGCCGGTGGCGGCGGCGCCGTCGACCGCGGATGCGTGTGCGGGCGCGACGCCGTCGGCAGCCGGGCGGGTCCTGCGCGCGGAGATCGCCGTCGTCGGCGCGGGGCCGGCCGGGATCGCGGCGGCGTCGCGCGCGGCGGAGGCCGGCCGGGACGTCGTCGTCCTCGACGCCTCACCGCGGCCCGGTGGGCAGATCTGGCGGCACCGGCGGCGCGAGGAGCTGCCGGCGCAGGCCCGCGCCTGGCTCGAGCGGTTCGATCGCTCCGGCGCGCGGCTGATCGCAGGGGCGCAGGTGGTGGACGCGTGGAGGGCCGCGGAATTCCGCCTCCTGGCCGAGGTCGACGGCGAGCGGCTGGAGGTGGCGGCGGACCGCGTGATCCTGGCCACGGGCGCCCGCGAGCTCTTCCTCCCCTTCCCCGGCTGGACGCTCCCCAACGTTTTCGGCGTGGGCGGCGCGCAGGCGCTGGTCAAATCAGGCGCGTCGTTCGCGGGGAAGCGGGTCGTGGTCGCGGGCTCCGGGCCCCTCCTCCTGGCCGTCGGTGCGACGCTCGCGTCCAGGGGTGCGCGGGTGGTGGTCGTGGCCGAGCAGGCCGGTCGCGGGGCGCTCGCACGGTTCGGCGTCGCGCTGCTCGGCTCGCCCGGCCGGATCCTCCAGGCCGCGCGGCTCCGCTCGCAGCTCGGCGGCGCGCGCTACGCCGTCGGCTGTTGGGTCACGCGGGCCGACGGCGACGGCGTCGTCCGCGAGGTCACGCTCACCGACGGTCGGCGGAGCTGGACCGAGCCGTGCGACGTGCTCTGCACGGGCTACGGCCTCGTCCCCAACACGGAGCTCGCCGAGATGCTGGGATGCGTCGTGGACGGCGGGCGCGTGCGGGTCGACGAGTGGCAGCGCACGTCCGTCGCCGGGGTCTACTGCGCCGGCGAGCCGACGGGGATCGCCGGCGTCGACGCGGCCCTGGCCGAGGGGGAGATCGCGGGGCTGCACGCGGCGGGAAAGATCGTTCCGGCGGGCGACGTCCGGCGTCTCTTCGCGATCCGGCGACGCGAGCACCGCGTTGCCCGCGCAATGGAGCGCGCCTTCGCGCCCCGCGCCGAGCTCCGTGATCTACCGCGGGATGACACGATCCTGTGCCGCTGCGAGGATGTCACCCGCGGGATGGTCGACCCCGCGTGGTCGTTCCGCCAGGCAAAGCTCTACACACGCATCGGGATGGGTCCGTGCCAGGCGCGGGTGTGCGGCCCGGCGTGCGAGTTCCTCTTCGGGTGGCGCGGCCAGACGACACGCGCGCCGACGGTCCCGGCGGCGGTGGGGACGATCGCCGGCGGACCCGAAGACACGGCGGGCGTGGCCTGATCGCCGGGCGGCGGCCGGGGAAGGCGATTGCGGCGTCACCGGCCGCCCGATCCCACCGGCCGACCGAGGAGCTCCGGCGGCCTTTCGTCTCGCCAGCGGCGCCCCCGCCCGGGCTCGGGCGCGGTGCGGGGCGCGGGTGGCGGCGTCGCACGTGGACGCGGCCGGATCGCTCTCCGATCGGTGTCCTCGGGTGGGGGCGACGGGCGGCGAGGCGACGAGTCGCCGGGCGGGCCGTCGCCTCCGCGCCGACCGGGCGGGAGCCGATCGGGGATCGAACCGGGCGGGGGCGTATCGCTCGCGTCGGCGGAGTCCGGGTCCGGGTAGCGATGCCGGAACTGGTTCCCCCAGTGCGGCTGCCCGGTGTCTCGCGCTTCCACGGGCTCGCCGAGGAGGTCCGGTCCGAGGCTGTCGGGCCACGCCGGATCGCCCGCCCTGCATCGCGCCGGTGGCGCCGTGCCGGCCAGGAAGTACTCGCGGCGCACGGCGCCGTGGGGAACGCACCATGATGGCAGCACGTTGCCGAATCCGTCGACCAGGCGAGCCTCGACGCCGGGGGGGACCGCCCAATCGTTGCGCGTCGGGCCGGCGCGCTGCATGACCCGCCCCCAGACCGGAGCGGCCAGACTCCCGCCCGTTGCGCCGGGGACGATGGAACGGCGCTGGTCGAAGCCGATCCACACCCCCGCGACGCGGTCGGGCGTGAAGCCGATGAACCAGACGTCCGCGCCGTCGTTCGTCGTTCCCGTCTTGCCGGCCGCCGGCCCGCTGAACCCCACGGCACGCACCGCCGTCCCCGTCCCGCGGTCCACGACGTCCCGCATGATGTCCGTCGCCAGGAACGCAACGCTGGCGTCCATCACCCTTCGCGACTGGGGCGGGTTGCTCCAGACGACCCGTCCATGGCGGTCCTCGACGCGGGTGACGAACCGTGGCTCCGGGCGCACGCCGAGCGTGGCGAAGGCCGCGTATGCAGCCACGAGCGACAACAGCGACACCTCGCCCGCGCCGATCGCCACCGACGGCACGGCCGGGAGTGGACCGTCCAACCCGAGCCGCCGGGCCGTCTCCAGCACCGCGTCCAACCCCACCTCCTCGGCCAGCCGGATCGTGGCCAGGTTCCGAGACTGGACAAGCGCGTCGCGCATCGTGACCAGGCCCGCGTACGAGCCGCCGAAGTTCCGAGGCGCCCAGACAGAGCCGTCCGACATGACCCGGAAAAGCGGCTGGTCCGAGAGGGCGTGCGTCGGCGGGTAGCCCGCGGCCAGCGCCGCTGCGTAGACGAAGGGCTTGAAGGCGCTGCCGGGCTGGCGCCGCGCCTGCGTGGCCCGGTTGAACTTCGAATCCTCGAAATCCCGCCCACCGACCATCGCAAGGACATCTCCGGTGCGCGTGTCCATCACCACGATCGCGCCCTGGAGATAGGGGGTACGGCCAGCGCCCTCCGATGCGCCCGGCTCGTACGCGGCGTGGACGTATCTGCCGTAGCGGCCGGACTCGATCGCATCGAGCTGCGCGTCCAGCTCCGATTCCGCCGCTTCCTGCAGAGACAGGTCGAGGGTCGTGTGGATCGTGTACCCTTCCGTGTACACCGCCTCGCCCAGGTGGTCCTCCACCTCGCGCCGTACCTCCTCGACGAAGTACGGCGCGCGTACGTCGAGATCCACGGAGCCTCGCGCGAGCTGGAGCGGCTCGCGCATCGCCGCCTCCGCCTCCTGGACGGGAACCGAGCCCTGCGCCGCCATCATGCGCAGCACGACCGCCCGCCTCCGTAGCGCCGCCTCCGGATCCACGCGGGGGTTGAGGCGGTTCGGCGCGCGGATCACGCCCGCCAGCAACGCGCTCTCCGCCAGGGTCAGTTCCGAGGCCGGTTTGCCGAAATATTCCTGGGACGCCGCTTCGATCCCCCACGCGCCGCCGCCGAAATAGATCTGGTTCAGGTACATCTCGAGGATCTGCCGCTTGGTGAAGCGAGACTCGATCTCCTTGGCTACGCGCATCTCCGCGAGCTTGCGCGAGAGCGTTCGCTCACGCAGCGGCAGCCGCTCGGGGAACACGCTCCGTGCGAGCTGCATCGTGATGGTGCTGAACCCCTCCGCGATGCGCCGGGCGCGTACGTTGGCCCACGCCGCGCCCAATACGCGGGGCCAGTCCACGCCTTCATGCTCCCAGAAGCGCCGGTCCTCGACGGCAACGAATGCGGCAGGCACGTACGGCGGCAGGGAGTCGAGTGAGACGACGACGCGGTGGACTCGATAGAGCTTCGCGATCTCGCGTCCCCGACGGTCGACCACGATCGACGCTTCGTCAGGGACGTACCCCTTCAGGCGTTCTACATCGGGGCAGCCGCGCAACCCGCAGCGCTCCCAGAGGAGCCAGCCGATCGTCGTCGTCAGGGCGATGAGGACGAGGACGGCCGTCAGCGCGCTCCCGGCCGGTCGCAACAGCCGACCCTGGTTCGTTCCTTGCCTGCACACGAGTACCCACGGGGCAAGGACGGTACCATTGCGCCTCGTACGGAGGCGCCATATGATCGGATCGCCCGTAGAGCGCCGAACGGGCATGCGCCGCTCGGTGCTGAAAGAAAGGAGCTGGGCCATGCGTGATCACGGTGTTTTGAGGCTCGCCGCTGTCACGACCTTCGCCGTGGCTCTCGTCGCGGCTCCTGCCGTCGCACAGCAGACGTCCCAGGATCAGCGGGCACCGACGGAGAAGAGGCCGTCGGCCCCTGCAGTCCGGACACCCATTCCGGATCGGTCGCCGGCCGTTCGCCAACCGGCCCGGATGCCCGAGCGCTCGCCGGCCATCCAGACGCCCGCTTCGACCCAACCGACGATCCGGCGCGAGATTCCGCGCGCCCGGCCGGCCGATGGCGGGGCGCGGACGCCGTCGAACAGGCCCGCGATCGAGCATGGCACGACCAGGCGTCCGGATTACCTGGACAGGGAGCTGAGGATTCACCAGAGATTCCCGAAGACGCCCGCCGGCGGTGCACGCCCGGCCCCCGACGCTCAGGGAATCACGTTCGATCGGGACGCGATCACCCTGAGACTCGACGATTACAGCCCCGCCGAGCGTGCACGCATCATCGAGGGGCTCATGGAGCTCATGCGCGGAGAGGACGATACGAGCGGGGCGGATGACGGCGGCGATCAGGAGGCGAAGGGTTCGAAGCCCTCGGACGGGCCGGAGGCGCCCCACGTGCCGCACGGCCAGCGCGGCAGGCTCGTTCTGCCTCCCGATGACGAGGTCGAGACGACGCCGCCCGAGACGACGCCGCCCGAGACGACGCCGCCACCCGTGAATACCGGCGCCCATCCCGTCTACTGGGATTGGGGCTGGGGTTGGCGCTTGTGGGACCGGTGGGACCGTCTCCAGTGGTCGATGGCATGCGCCTTCGACCCGAGCTGGATGGACCTCTCCCTGGGTGATCGGCTGCTGCTCTCTCGGTTCTTCGGCGCCAGTGTCGTGCGCTTCTGGTCCTGGGGCCTCGGTCCGACGCTCTGGTGGTCCAAACTGGACGCCTTTGGCTGCCTCGACCGCGACGCGCTCGGGCGCGAGATGACGTGGGATCAGTACGCGTACCGCCTCGAGACGGAGATGGCCGCGTCCGAAGGTGAGTCGAAGGGCGAGCGCGTCGACTGTGCCCGCGTGACCGTCCAGCGCTTCGACGGCGCAGCCGCGAGTTTCGCGGTCGCGCTCCCCGTTCTCGGCGCCGAGACGCTCGACGAGCTTCGTGATGCCATCGCCGAGCGCCTGTCGCGGGGAGAGTCGGTTGCGCTCCCCGTGGTCCTCAAGCCCGGCGAGGTCGACAAGTTCTCGGTGAACGCGTGCCAGGCCGGGCGGTGAGATCGCCCGCCGTGACGCGACGGCAGAGCGAGCGGGGCGTGGTCGGCGCGTTGGCCGCCACGCCCCGCTCGTGCATCCGGCTCTCATCGTTGCGGCCCTGATCCGGCCCGTACGTCTCTTGCCGGGCATCCGTCCGGGCCGTTGCCTTGCATTCACACTTGACTCTGCCGTTGTGCTCGTCTAGACTGCTAACGAACGATCGTTCGAACCGCGGAGCCGACCATGAGCCAGCTGACCGAGGAACAACTCAAGGCAAAGGTCCAGAACGGCTACATCCTGGAATCGCCCGACGAGATGACGGAGGGATACCGGAAGGCGCTGATCGTGCAGCTCACGGTCCAGGGCGACACGGAGCTGATCAGCGCGCCGGCGTACTGGATGGCGGCACAGCACGCGCCCTCGACGAACACGCAGGTCTCGGCGGTCGCGATCATCCAGGACGAGTTGGCGCACGCGAACATCGCCTACCGTCTCCTCGAAGACCTGGGCGTAAGTCGCGAGAAGCTGCTCTACGATCGTGCGCCGCACGAGTTCAAGCACCCGTACGGCTTCGACCAGCCCCTCGACAACTGGGTCGAGCTGGTGGTGGCGAACGCGTTCTACGACCGCGCCGGCTTCACACTCCTCGGCGACGTGTACCAGAACACGAGCTACGGGCCACTCAAGCGTGCGCTGGTGAAGGTGGATCTGGAGGAGAACTTCCACCTGCGCCACGGGGAGAACTGGGTGAAGCGGCTGGCCAGGATGGGCGGCGAGGTACGGGAGCAGCTCCAGCGGGCGATCGACTGGATGTTCCCGATGACGGTCGAGTGGTTCGGCTTGCCGGACCACCTGAAGCGCCACAGCGACCAGCTCGAGTACCGGCTGAAGGGCCTGACGAACGATCAGCTCCGCCAGAAGTGGATGGCGGCGACGGTTCCGCTGTGCGAGCAGAACGGGTTGAAGGTCCCGGCGCACTGGGACGAAGCCCGGCAGGAGTACGTGCTCGAGTATCCGTTCCCGTGCCGGTACGACCCGGAGGCGAAGCGGTGGCTGTTCGAGGAGGGCGAGATCTCGTGGGACGAGGTGTTCGCCCGCTGGAAGGGGCGCGGCCCCATGAACGAGATCTACGTCGAGTCGGTACGGCGGAGCCACGGCCCGCTCAAGGCGATGCTGGCGGCCGCATGAGCGATCGGGGCGCGGAGCAGGCCGGTGTAACGGGCGGCTCGACGCATGGCGCCATGGGCGCCGTGACACCGGGCGCGGCGGGAGTCGAATCGCCGGGCGCGACGGAGGCGCCGGAGGGGCTGCCGGCGTTCGTGAACGTACGGCCCGGTACTGGCTCCCTCTGGGCGGCGCTGCGGGAGGTCCTGGATCCGGAGTTCCCGATCAGCGTCGTGGATCTGGGGCTGGTTTACGACATCCGCCGCGACGCGGGCAGGGTCGAGGTGGACGTGACGTTCACGGCCATGGCGTGCCCCTGCATGGATTTCATCAAGGACGACGTCCGCGAGCGGCTGGAGAGGGAGCCGGGCGTGGACGAGGTCGTGGTCCAGGTGGTGTGGGACCCGCCGTGGACGCGGGAGCGGCTTAGCGAGAGGGCGCGGGAGCAGCTCCGTCGGTTCGGCGTAGCGGCGTAGAAACGCCTTCGAGGTCAAGCGGGGCCGAGCCAGGTCGGTCCGGGTGACGAGATTGAGCGTATGAGCACGGTCTACGAGGTGTTTGCCAGGAAGGCGCGGGGCGAGCCGCTCCGGCACATCGGGTGGCTGACGGCGCCGGACGACGATCTGGCGCGCGTCTACGCGTACCAGATGTACGACGAGGAGCGCTGGTTCGACATGTGGATCGCGCCGAGGGACCGGCTCCTGGAAGTCTTCAATTCCGATCGCAACACGGCGTTGGGGCGTTGACCATGGCGACGACGGTCGAGGCGGCCGGTCTGACGGCCGCGGCTCGGGAAGCGGTGCGCGACCTGATCCTCGTGCTCGCGGACAGCAAGCGTCTGCTCGGGATGAGGTATGGCCAGTGGATCCTCGGCGCGCCGGAGCTGGAGGCCGCGATCGCGTGCGCAGCGATGGCGCAGGACGAGTGGGGCCATGCTCGCCAGTTCTACGCGCTCCTGAAGGATTTCGGGGAGGACGTGTCTGCGCTGGAGCACGGCCGTGAGTCGCACCAGTACGCGAGCATGGAGGCGCTGGACGCGGAGCCCGAGGACTGGTTCGGCCTCATCGCGCTGAATGCGCTGGCCGACACGGCGCTCTCGGTACAGTGCGAGGCGTTGCGCGGCTCCTCGTACATGCCGCTGGCGCAGCGGGTCGAGAAGCTGCTGGATGAGGAGCGGTTCCACGGTGCGCACGGCGTGGCCTGGTTCAACCGCCTGGCCCGCTCGGGCGGGGCCGCCGCCGAGGCGATGGCGGTCGCGGCCGAAGCGGCGCTCCCGGGGATCCTCCAGTGGTTCGGCCCGGATTCGGAGCGCGCGAAGCTGGTCGTCGAGGCCGGCGTGGTGGACGCCGCCGGGAGCGCGCTGCGGGAGCGTTATCTCGAGCGGATCGGGGGCCTGCTGGACGAGCTGGGGGCGCGGGGTGCCGCGCTGCGCTCGCACACGCCGTCGTTCGACGGATTCGACGAGGCCCGGCGGCGCGTCTCGACGACGGGTCCGGATGCGGAGACGGTCGCCCGGATCCGCGGCGACAAAAACCGAATGTTCCTCGTCGACTGACGGGTATGGCGCGTCGAACGCGATCCCGGAGCACGGTGACGGCGGCGGACCTCGGGCTCCCCGAGCGGCCGCCGTGCCCTTTCTGCGCGAGTGACGACACGGAGCTCCACGCACCGTTCGGCTCGCAGCTCTCCGTCGTGACTTACTGGTGCCACGGCTGCCGGACGGCGTTCGAGTGGTTCAAGTGGGACCCCAGGTGAGGGCGCCTGGGGGGCGGGGATCGGGTTAGGGAGCAACGATCCGGACCGGCGCATGCCGGGGCCGGTCGCCCACCCGGTCCCCTTTTCATGACCCTGTCGGATCCATTAGGGCGGGTCGAAGGAGCCGGCCGAGGCTCCCATCGCTGGACCGACCTCTCCCCCATGTATCGGCACTGCATCTTCTGCGCATCGACGTTTCCCCCGAACGAATCGATCGAGTCGTTCCCCATCGGGCGAAGGCTGGCGTTCGACGCGGCGAAGGGCCGGCTCTGGGTCGTCTGCCGCAACTGCGAGCGCTGGAACCTCACGCCGCTCGAGGAGCGCTGGGAGGCGATCGAAGAGTGTGAGCGAGCGTTCCGCGGGACGCGGCAACGGGTCTCGACGGAGAACATCGGACTGGCCCGGCTGCCGGAGGGGCTCGAGCTGGTTCGCATCGGCGAGCCGTTGCGACCGGAGTTCGCGGCGTGGCGGTACGGCGACCAGTTCAGGCGACGTCGCAAGAGGATCACGACGGCGGCGGCCGCGGTCGTCGGCGGGACCTTTCTTGCTCCACTCTTCGGTCCCGCGGGCGGGGCCCTCATTCTTCTGGGGATGATCGCCCTCGACATTGGAACTCGCCCGCCCAGGCCGCGGAAGATCCACGTTCCCACCGAGGATGGTCGGACGTTCGAGCTGGAACCGGGGCACGTATTCTGGGCCAGATTCCTTCTGAGGGATGAAGCCCCCGACGGTTGGCTGCTTGAGCTCCGTCACAGGGACGGCACCTCGATGTTGAGCGGCCCGGCGGCGATGCAGGCGCTCGGGCTGATCATGCCGCTCATCAATGCGAGAGGCGCTTCCCAGCGTCTGATCGAGGCGGCGGTCCGGGAGATCGAGGAGGTCGGCTCGCCGGAACGGTATTTCGCCGCCGCCGAGCTTCGTGCGCGCCGCAAGGGGTGGGGGTACACAGGGATCACGATGCACCCGCGGGAGATCCGGCTGGCGCTCGAGATGGCGGCGAACGAGGCGGCGGAGCGCGCGGCGCTGGAGGGGGAACTCGCGTTACTCGAGCGGGCGTGGCGCGAGGCGGAGGAGATCGCCGCGATCGCGGACGAGCTGACGCTGCCCGATCGGGTGCGGACGGCGATGGAGCGACTCCGGCCGGGCGCGCGGCACGGCGTTTGACCGCCTGATCGTCGTCGCACGGCACGACGCCGAATCTTCGAACCGAGCCCGGGAGGCGGGGCATGGAGTCGCTCGCCGGCGCCGTCGTCGTGTTCCTGGTCAGCGCCGCCGTCGTGGCCTCGGCCGGGATCTCCCTCGCGCGGAGCGGCGAGGCGATCTCCGCACGGACGCGTCTCGGCGGGCTCTGGGTCGGCTCGGTCTTCCTGGGCGCGGCGACGTCGGCGCCCGAGCTCGTGACCGACATCGCGGCGGTCCTCATGGGCGAACCCGACCTGGCCGCCGGCGACCTCTTCGGCAGCAACATGGGGAACATGCTCGTTCTGGCGGTGGTCGCCCTGTTACCCGGTGCGGAGCCGTTTCGAGAGACCGCGGTCGAGCACGGCTACTCCGCTTCCCTCGCCATCGTGATGGCGTGCGTTGCCGGGATCACCGTGATGGTCGAGCCCGACGCAAGCGTTCTCGGGATCGGGCCGGGGTCCGCCCTGCTCCTCTTCGTCTATCTCCTCGGCGCGAGGGCGCTGTATCACCAGAGCACGACCCTCCAGGCGCGGAGGGTCGCCGAGGAACTGGCGGAGGCCGTGAGGCCGGGACCGGACGAGCGAGGCCTCCCCTCGCTGCGGCGCGCGGTGATCGCATTCGGGGTGGCGGTGCTCGTGATCGCCGTGGCCGCGCCGATCCTCGCGGCGTCGGCGGAGCGGATCGCGGTGCTGACCGGGATCGGGACGACATTCGTCGGGACCGTCCTCCTCGGGCTAACGACCTCCCTGCCCGAGCTGTCCACGTCGATCGCCGCCGTCAGGATCGGGCAGATCGGCCTCGCCGTGGGCAATCTGTTCGGTAGCAACGCGTTGAACATGACCCTTTTCGTGCCGCTCGACCTGGCGAACGGGAGCGCGCCGATCCTCGCGACGGTCTCACCCGCGCACGTGCTCACGATCCTCAACGGCATCCTGCTCATGGCGACGGCGCTCGCCGCGATCACGTACAGCGCCGAATGGAGGACGCGCACCCTCGAGCCGATCGCCCTCCTCATGATCTTCCTCTACGCCGCAGGCATCGTGGCGATATACGCTCACAGCCGCTGAGGCGGCGGGGGTGGGAATCACCGGCCGGGCACACTCGGGTGGGCGAGCGTGTAAAGGGGGCGCGAGGGGCGCCGTCGATCGATGCTGCGGCCGTGTGACGGGCGCTCGCCGGGTGTCACACAACCCGTGCATTGCGCGTCCCCGTAGGCGGGGAGTGGTCACCGGCCGATCGGCGCCATTCCCTTCGCTGGCATTTCCTGTGCATACCCGCCGGCTCCCCGACGCGTCCGTGGCCTCGCCACACTGGACCCCGGGCGAGGCGCGGGATAAGTTCTTCGGAGACACGAGATTGCTCCCATCCAACCTTCCTTGTGGGGATCCCATGAGAAATCGGATCGCAGCCCCCCTTGCCTTCTGTGCGGTGATGCTCGCCGCACCGGCCCCGCTCGCCGCACAACTCCCGGGCGCGCTCTCCGTGGAAGCGCGTCTCGGAGGCGCTTTCGCCACCGGAGACTTTGCTGCATCCGGTAGGGCGTTCGAGGCCGGTTCGGGTTATGCGGCCAGCGTGAATGGGAGGCTGGGGCTGTTCCCTGGTCTCGAGTTCTACGTCGGTTACGAGCGGGCGCAGATGCCTTGCGACGCCTGTGCCGCCACGCAGCTCGACGACACGCTCGTCGACGATGGGATCGGCGTTGGCGCGATCCTGGAGCTCCCCCTGGACCTACCGGGCCTCTCGCCCTGGGTGCGTGCGGGGCTGGTCCGCCGACAGCTCAGGATCTCGGGGTTCGGCGAAACCATGGCTTCGAAGCCGGGGATAGGCTTCGACCTGGGCGCCGGAATCACCCTGCCGCTGTCGGGTCCGATCAAGCTGACGCCCGGCGTGCGCTATCTCAATTATCCGGCGGAATTCGACTTCCAACTCCTGCCCGATCGATCCATCGACGTATCCCACTTCGGCGTGGACGTTGGGCTCGCCTACCAATTCTGAAGCGGGTGGAGACCATGTCGATCAAGAGGAAGTTGGCGGCGAGCCTGGTGGCCGCCGCGCCGGTGCTGGCCGGCTGCGACACGGATACGCCCACGGCTCCGGGGCTCGAGTTGTCGGTTCACAGCCTGCTCGGCGGTCTCGAGCCAGGCGAGGCGTACGTGCTGGCCGGGGCTGACGCGGGGTTCTTGCCCCTGGTCGGCGGCGTCAATGGTGCGGAGTACCTGATCGTGCCTTTCTACTCCGCCGAGGCCGACGAGAGGATCGAAATCGCGCTCCGGGGCGACGGCGTAACGGCGAGCGCCCCACTGCTGGCTCGCGCTGATGGCGCGGAGGACGATCGGCCACAGGTGTTCGGGCCCACGCTGGCCGTACGGACCGGCCCCGGACTGGGCCGCATGGTGGCGGCGTCGGATCGCGCGCACGAGGAGCTTCGCATCCGCATGCGGCGCGAAACCATGGAGCTGATGCGACGCGGCGGTCCGCGTCCGCTGAGCCTGCCGAGGTCCATCACGCCGCGACACGCAAACCTGGCGCTGAGCGACGTATCGGTCGGCGACCTGGTCACGCTGAACGTTCAGGCGGACCTCCCCTGCGACAATCCGGTTTACCGGGTCGGTAGGGTGGTGGCGATCTCGGAACGCGCGATCATCGTCGCGGATACCCTGAACCCGGAGGGCGGCTTCACGGAAAGTCATTACCAGCACTTCGCCTCCGAGTTCGACGCCCTGGTGCACCCGACGGTCACCGGCACGTTCGGCGAGCCGAGCGACATCGATGGCAACGGCAAGGTCGTCATGTTCTTCACCTCGGCGGTGAACGATCTGACGCCCCCGGGCTCGAACGGGATCGTGCTCGGCTTCTTCTACGCGCGGGATCTGTTCGCGAGTGACGGCGACGACGGCTGCCCCGGGAGCAACGAGACCGAGATGTTCTATATGCTGGTGCCGGACCCGGAGCGTGCCGTGTATGAGCCGATCTTCTCGGTCGAGGAGGTCGAACTCCTGACGATGGGCGTCGTGGCGCACGAGTACCAGCACCTGATCAACGCTTCGCGCCGTATCTACGTGAACGATGCCGAGACCCTTGAGGAGATCTGGCTGGACGAGGCGCTGAGCCACGTTGCCGAAGAGCTGGTGTTCTACGAGGTGACCGGGTTGGGGCCGCGGCAGGACCTCGGAGTGGAGCAAATCGCGAGGGAAGATCGGCTGGATGCCACGTACCGGTACATCCTGGACAATCTCGTGAGGTACGGGATCTTCCTGGAAGAGATCGACAACGCGTCCCTGTTCGAATACGATCTGGCCGGGCGCGGCGCGAGCTGGTCGTTCCTGCGCTACCTGGCCGACAGGAGCGGAGAGACGGACGACGAGTTCTTCTATGATGTCGCCAACGCTCGCAATTCCGGGCTCGCGAACCTGAATCGGGTGCTCGGCGGGAGCGCGTCCGAAATGGCGCGCGACTGGGCGGTGTCGGTCTATGCGGACAACCACGTTGCCGGTATTCCGGAGGAATACCGGCAGCCGAGCTGGAACTTCCGATCGATCTTGCCGCGCATCAGCCTTTTCTCCGGGCAGTTCCCCCTCTCGGACCGTGCGCTCGGCTCCGATCGGGCAATGAACCTGGGGCTCAAGGGCGGCGGCACGGCGATGATACGTGTGTCGGTCGATCAGGCCTCGAGGGCGATTCTGGAAGCGACCGAGCACCGTGGCGGGGAGTTGCCGGCCTCGCTCATGTTGACCGTGCTGCGCACGCGCTGACGCTCCGGCGGATCGTCGGCCGGCGGGTGCCCCGAATCGCCGGTCGGCGACGGCGCCGGCCGATGGAAGCGGCCCCCGCGGCAACGCCGCGGGGGCCTTTCTCCTAACGATCGTTTGCACGCCGCGTCACGTAGTCTCGTCCGGCGCCTCCTGAGAATCGATCTGTGCGTCCGTGGAGTCGGCGGGCTCGGGTTCCGGCTCCGGCGCGCGCCAGTCCTCGGCGCGTCGCAGCGTATGACGCCGGATCGTGCCGTGCACGAGGAACACTTCGTCCTCGCCCGCGAGGCGGAGGTAGACGGCGTCGTAGGATGGGCCGGCGTTGCCGACCAGGAACCGGATCGGCGCGCCGGAGCCCGTGCTCACCTCCAGAACGCGGGCAGCGCTGTCGCTCACGCCGAGCCGGGCGTGGTTGGCGGCGCTGGAAGCGGCGAGGTGCCCGATACGCGCTTCACGCAGCGCCCGCAGCAGGCCGTTCACGAGAGCCGAGTCGGCGGGTTGGTCGCCGACGCTCCACCCCGCGTCCCCGCGGCGCAGCTCGATCGTGTCGCCGTCGGACACGATGCGGATCTCGCGGGCATCGGCCCCGGCCCGCTCGAGCGCGGAGGCCAGCGGCCCGCCGTCCACCGAGCGCGGCATGCCCGAGAGCAGCGTGGTCGCCACGTAGAGGACGATCAGAACGGCGACGGCGGCGGCAATGGTCTTGAGCGTCTTCTCACTCATCAGAACCTCCCTCCCAAGTCCTGCTGCTCAGCCGTCGGCGTTGCGCGACGCGGAGCGCGCCGCCGAGCACGAAGAGGAGCGGCACGCCGATCAGGTTGCCCCACTTGAGGGCCGCCTGTTGAGCCTCCGATTCGAGGACGAGCGGCGGCGGCGTGCGGTCCTTGGAGCGGATCGCGATCAGCGCCTCGTCCTGGGCGAGCCAGTCGATGGCGTTGGCCGCGAAGGCCAGGTTCTGCGGATTGGTGCGCACGAAGTCGTCGCTCACGAAATCGGCGTCGGCCACGACGACGAGGCGGCCGGCGGCCTGCTGGGTCCCGTCTTCACCGGCGTCCTCTTCGGCGACAGGGCTTTCGACGACCGCGGCGACGACACGGGTACCGAGAGCTTCCGGATCCGAGTCGAGATCGAGGGCTTCCGGCATGATCGAGCCCGTTGCGTCGGTCACGCCGGCGAATTCGGTCGTCGTCCAAAGCGGCCGCGCGGCGGTGTTCTCGGCGAGCTCGAGGGCCGTGGGCCAGGCCAGCGTCAGCGCCTCCAGCCCCCGAGTGATCGTGTGGTCCTCGTCCGTCCGGACCACGATCGGCCAGAGGGGATACGGCGCGATCAGGTTGAAGATCCCTCGCTGGCCGAGGGAGACGCGCTCGTTCGAGCGGAGGTCATAGGCCAGCCCGTTGGCCAGCGTAATGCCCCGGCGCGCGAGGAGCGAGTCGAGCCCGGTTTCCACCCTGCTCGAGAACGGCATCCCCGGGGCAACGATCCCCCGCTCCAGGAGGAACAGGCCGGCACCGCCGGCATCGAGATAACTCTCGATCGCGGAGACGGCCGCTTCGCCCATGGGCCGATCGGGCCCGGCCACGACCACGACGCGGAACGAGTCGGGCGAGAGCTCGGGGACCGAGTCGCCGCCGAGGTAGATGGTCCGGACGTCGTAGCGCTCGGAG